>Ga0315338_1000324_pt1 | contig 132913 bp, 93 predicted proteins | sample ASW8metaG_FD_204518 | JGI IMG/M metagenome (GOLD analysis project Ga0315338, IMG submission 204518) | Ammonia-oxidizing marine archaeal communities from Monterey Bay, California, United States - ASW #8 | ecosystem: Environmental > Aquatic > Marine > Coastal | place: USA: California | collected... | reverse complement strand
GCGCGGAAGGGCGCGGCCCAGATCTGGCGTGCTTTTAATTTTCTCGAATCAGTCCAGGCCGGCGGTGAAACTTCGATGCTCAAGGCGTTCCAAAACTTTTTCTCGGCGCGTCGGCGTCGAGGCTTGGTGGTTGTCGTGTCTGATTTCCTGGACGGGACCGGTTGGAATAAGGCATTCGACATGTTGCGTTATTACAGGCAGGACCTCTTCGCGGTGCACGTTTATAGTGCCGATGAAGAGTGTCCAGACATGCCCGATGAGGTCCTTCTCGAGGACTCCGAGTCCGGCAAAACTGAACGCATTAAGGTGACGCCAGGCCTACTTGATGCCTACTCGGAGATGTTTGAAGAGCACTGCGAGGAAGTTAGTGGATATTGCCGGAAGAATGGGTACGGCTATGTGCGGACTGATACCGAGTTGTCGTTCGAAGATCTGATCCTGCGAGTCTTTCGACAGGGGAGGTTCCTCGGATGAGCTTTTTGTCGCTGAGCCCCGCGATGGCTGGTTTGCTACTTGCCGCGACGACGGCGAGCGTCATCGTATTGTACTGGCTCAAGCCGCCGCCTAAGCGAGTCGTCGTACCCTCTAGCCTCTTGTGGAGCCGCCTGCTGCGGGAAAAGAAAAAGAAGACTTTTCTCGACCGACTGCGCTGGTGGATTTCACTGATGATCGCGATCGCCATTGGGTTGTCCGTAGCGATTGCCTTAGGACGGCCTGAAATCGGGTCCGGCGACAACGAAATCCGGGACATCACTGTGGTGATCGACAACTCGGCCACTATGGCGACACGGAGTTCGGACGGCTATACACGTTGGCAGCACGCCGTTGCCAAAGCACGCGAGTTGCTAGGGCGGGGGAGTGGCAGCGGGAAGTTTTTGGTCGTAGACACAGCTGGTCAGGCACCGCCAATCGAGGCGTCTGATCGTGGCAGCGCCCTCGACATTTTGGATGGACTGAGTGTTTCACTAGGTGGGGAGTCCCAGTTTCCAATGCTTCCGCCATCTGACGGAGAACTCTACTTCATCTCCGACGGCGTGATGGTTGACGAGATAATGCCGGAGGCAACTGTTGTTTCGGTGTTTGAGGAGGCGGCCAACGTGGGGATCACCGCCTTTGAAATCCGGTCTGTGCCGGCCTCGCCACTTGAGTACCAAGCGTTCCTTGAGGTTACCAACGCATCCCTACAGCCCAAGGATGTGAGCATCCAGCTCAGTGGTCTTCGAACCCAGCAAAATGAAGACGAAAGCGATGTTCAGTCAGGCGGTGGACTCCTGACGCAGCAAGATTCCATAACGTTGCAGCCAGGTGAATCACAGGCCCGAGAATTCAGCTTGTCAAGCTTTAACCGTGGGCCAGTTAAGGTGACAGTAACTGGCGATGCTGATGCCTTTCCGGTTGACGACGAAGCTTTCTCTTTCCTGCCGGTACGTAACCCGACGGTAGTAGTTTTGGTTAGCCCGGGCAGTGTCTACCTTGAGAGCCTCCTTCTCATCGAGCCCCGGGTCATGTTGGATTTCAAGACACCACAGGAATACGCTGACGGGGTCCCAGCCGACATGTACATTTTTGACCGTTTCGCGCCGACAACGCCGCCTTTGGCGCCAGCATTATTATTTTTGCCGCCCGACGTTCCGTGGTTGACGCCAACTCTCGAGATCATCAACTCTCCGGAAGTTAATGATTGGAACGCTACCCATCCCTTACTGGACTTTGTTTCCCTTCAAGACTTGCGCGTCGATCGCGCCGCTCGGGTCTCGCCTTTGGTCTCGAGTGAGGGGTCCGGTGAGCTCGCTGACATCATCGTTGGGAGTCCAAACGCGCCACTTATCATCGCAACGGAGAACCCCCAGAAGGTTTTAAGGGTTTCATTTGCACTCGAGGATTCAAACCTCCCGCTGCAGCCTGGATTTCCGATTTTTATCAGCAACGCGCTGAGCTGGATGATGGACGAACAGACTGCACTTACCAGTACCCCTGGCCGCGTAGAAGTGCCGTTGTCGGCGGCTAGTGTCCGGGACCTCGAGGGTAATGAGGCCACCACCTGGCCGTTAGCAGACCGCACCGTTTTCGTAGCTGATGAACCGGGTTTGTACACCGCAACTCGAGGCCCGCGCCGGCTGCGTGTTGCCGTGAACCTGGCCAACCGTGAGCGCTCCGGAGTTAATGCCACAAGCTTCGGGCCGAACGAACAAACCGGGTCAATCTCGCAGTCCGCCGGGGTTGTTCAGCCGTCCGGTTGGGGGGACGAACTCTGGGTTCTGCTGCTAACAATCGCGGCCGTGTTGGTTATCGCGGAATGGTTCACCTACCACAGGCGGTTGACGGTATGAGTATTACCCTCCCGCATTACTGGCCGTTGTTACTGCTTTTAACGCTCCCGTTCATTTGGTGGATTAAGACACGTACGGCAGTGGGCTTCTCGGCACCCCATCTGGTGGTGGCGACGATCGTGCGCATCGCGGTGATCATCTTTCTAACCCTGGCGCTTGCCCAACCGGTTTGGAACCGTTCCGGCAAATGGATTTCGGTTGTGTACGCATTAGACGTTTCGAGCAGTGTAGATCCCGACTTTGTCGATACCGCGATCGATTGGATCGCAGCATCGAGTGCGCGCGGTGCACCAGCACATGCTGGCTACGTTGCCTTTGGCGGCTCGGCGCGGAGTGTCGAAAGCGCTGAAGCAATCCGGTCCGTTCCGGTATCAGCTGACGGCGCTGATCGCTCCATTGGTCGCAGTGCCACAAACCTTGAGACTGCGGTTACCCAAGCCTTGCGCACGTTCGATCCGCGTTATCTCAAACGACTTGTCTTGATCAGCGACGGTAACGAAAACAGTGGCGACATTATGAAGATTGTTGGCCGCGCCCAGGAGGCAGGCGTACGCATCTTTACCATGCCAGCGACAGTCCGGGGTGCTGGTGACAGCTGGATCGAAACCATCGACCTTCCACAGGGCATACGGGAGGAAGAGCCGATATTGGCCACTGTGCAGGTCTTTTCAAGGGTTGCCACGACGGCGACTATCGAGTTGCTTGGTGACAACGCCACACTGGAGACAAAAGCGGTCGACCTTCAGCCTGGCCTAAACTCGATTGACTTTGAAATTAGACTCATAGGCGAAGGCCCAGTCACGATCTCGGGACGCTTGCAGACCGTCAACGATCCGTTTCCGCAGAACGACCTGCTGCTCCAGTCCATCACCGTCGGCCCGCAGCCGCGTGTTCTATATGTCGAAGGGCGCCCTACCAGCGCCCATTACCTGTACGATGCTCTAACCAGCGAAGGGATGGAGGTCAAACTTGGCCAGGTTCGTGACCTCCCGACGTCGCCTGAAGGCTATGAGCAATATGACTTAGTCTTAATCAGTGACGTTTTGCGTAGTCGTCTTAACGATGCCCAGATGTTGTCGATTCTTACCTGGGTTCGGGACTCCGGCGGCGGATTTATTTTCGCTGGGGGCGAATCGAGTTACGGCGAGGAGGGCTATTCAGATACCCCAATCGAAGAAACCTTGCCAATCTGGTTCCGGGTGAATGAGAAGCGTAAGGATTTGGCGCTGGTCATTGTCCTCGACAAGTCGTTCAGCATGGTGGGGCCCAAAATTGAACTATCCAAGGAAGCGGCTAAGGCGGCGCTTGACCTGCTCGAGTCCACGCACCGTTTTGGGCTCGTAACGTTTGATCACAGCCCCTACTGGACTGTTCCGCTGCAGCTGGCGTCCAACAAAGATCGCATAAACGAGTACATCAGCAGCATCATTGCTTCGGCCCACACCAATATCTATCCGGCACTTGAAAAGGCCTATGAAACACTCGTTGAGACCGAGGCAGAGGTGCGTCACGTGATCCTTCTCTCGGATGGCAAGACATATCCAGATGACTATGAGACTTTACTAGGACGTATGGCTGAGGCTGAGATCACAGTCTCGAGTGTTGCGGTGGGGGAAGAGGCCGACCGAGAACTGTTGGGCAGTATCGCTGATTGGGGTGACGGACGTAGCTACTTCATCCGCGACGCGGCCAGGGTACCGCAGGTTTTCATCGAGGAAACACAGATTGCCTCGCAGTCGACGTTGATCGAAGAACCCGTAGAAACCACTATTACCAGTCCAGTCGAGGCATTCACCGGCATCGACCTGATGGGTGCCCCAAGTCTGAAAGGCTACGTCAGTACGCAGGCGAAGGACACTGCTGAGGTTCTCCTCGAGTCCGATGCTGAAGCGCCTATTCTGGCTCGTTGGCACTATGGCTTAGGCAAGGCGGCTATATTCACATCCGACGTAAAGAACCGTTGGGCGGCGGATTGGATCGAATGGGAAGGCTACGGCAAGTTTTGGTCCCAGCTTGTGCGCGAGACGATGCAACGTGACAGTGCTGAAGAGATTGACTTTGAGGTCGAGCGCGCAGGCGACGAAGCGGTTGTGACGGTGCGTACAGTGACCGAAGAGGGCGTGTTCCGCGTGGGGCTGGAGCCGCGCCTCGAAGTCATCGAACCGGGTGGGTCCGGCGTGGTGCTCGAAGTCAATCAGGTTGGGCCAGGAACTTACCAGGCGAAGCATCCCCTGTTTACCTCGCCCGACTCTCCGTATTCGTTTCGACTTTCGGCTGACGATGTCGATGCTCAATCACGGGAACTTTTCTACCCTTACACTGACGAGTATCGCCTCTACCCGCCGAACACCGAGCTGCTTATAGCCGTTTCCGAGCAGACCGGCGGGAAATTGTTGCCTGAGCCCGAAGAGATTTTCGACGACTATGGTGAAGCGGCTTCGGTGCCCACCTCGTTATGGCCGTTTTTTGCCTCCCTAGCGCTTCTTGGCTACCTGCTCGACATTGCGATGCGACGAGCGCCCTGGTTTTGGCGTTACTTTTCTTCTTCACGATCGCGCAGATAAAGACGTTGGTTGTTTGGTCCGCGTCTACGGGCTATCTCCTGGACTGCTCAATGCTCCGTACTTCAGTTTGTTGACACGTGCGCGGCCGGCGATCTCAACGGTGACAATGTAGAGGTTGTCATACTCCCAGGCCTCTTCGATTGGGGGCACTTGGCCGGCGCCGAATGCTTCGATTAGGGCCGGCACCGTGTTGCTGTGTCCAGCAATGAGGACGACACCACCTCGGTTGTTGGCCTCGATGAGTCCAACGAGGCCTATGATGTCTGCCGCCGGGTGCTCCCTGATCTCGAGACCGAGTTGTGCTGCCAGAGGCCGCAAGGTAGCCCTGGTGCGTTCGTAGGGTGAAGAATAAATCGCCGTTACATTGGCGTCACCAAGAGTCCTGGCCAGTTCCTCGGCTCTCGCTAAGCCGGAAGTGTTGAGTGGCGGGTCGCTGTCTGCCGCTCCGATAAATTCCGGATCGCTTGGGCCGGCCTTCTCTGCGTGCCGGACTAGAAAGACGGTGGTTGTCACGGCCTGAACTGCTGGTTCTGATGCGCCTTCGGGAAGCGCTCTGGTCGTCGTGTCCCCTGAGCATGCTGCGCATAGCGGCACAACTGCGATGACAATAGAAACAAAGAAATTTCCGTGATCCTTCAGGATTCGTAACACGGGAGTAATTCTAGCAGCTAACTAGGTGTGGAATTGTTGTACTGGGGTGATCAGGGCTGTTTGAATCAACTACTGATTGCGTCCTCGAGGTTGCCGACTAAACGTGAGCTGAACACGGTCGTGGAAGACCTTGCTCGGGGGTTGCGGTCTCGATGGCGATGTTCATAATCAGCCTATGCCTATTGACCGAATGTCCGCCGAGCTTGCGGTGCACCTGACTCAGTTAGAAGACAACGGCACCGCCAAGGGCGCCGAATCCGTGGTTGTTGCCGCCCACCCCCCCGCAGGTCCCAGCGGTCCGCGCTTTAAGCTTGCAGGCGAGGGCGAGCGTGTGTTCATACGGATGAACTCGAATTCGTACCTCGGTATGTCACTGCGACCCGACATTATTGCTGCCGAGGAAGAGGCCGCTGGGCGCTTCGGAGCTGGGCCCGGAGCAGTGCGCTTCATCAGCGGGACTTGCTCGCCGCACGTCGAACTGGAAGCAAAGCTTGCTGCGTTCCATGGGCGTGAGGCTGGCATGATCTTCTCAGCCGCATACGCGACGATCATGGGTACGATTACGCCGCTGGTAACCAAGGACACTGTCATCATTAGTGATGAGCTGAACCACAATTGCATCATCAACGCCGTTCGGTTATCACGACCGCTAGACAAAGCTATTTACCCGCACCTTGATCTCGCATCGCTCGAAAAACAGATCGAGAGTGCCAAGGGGCGGGCCAAGCGGGTACTGGTAATTACCGACGGAATCTTTTCAATGCGTGGTGACCATGCCCCGATCGGCGAAATCATGGAGATCTCGATGCGTCACGATGATGCTTTCGAGGAGAATGTCGTGGTCATCGTCGACGACTCTCACGGCGTCGGTGCCTTCGGCGCCACTGGTCGTGGTGCCGAGGAGTACACGGGTTCACCATCAGTTGACATTTTGGTGGGCACCTTAGGCAAGGCGTTTGGGATTAATGGTGGCTACGTTGTCGGTAATTCAGTTCTGATCCAGTTCTTGCGTGAGAGTGCACCATTTTATATTTATTCGAACCCAATCACTGCAGGCGAGGCGGGCGCTGCGCTCAAGGCGTTAGAGGTTCTCGATTCGGAAGAGGGCAGGGCGCTGCTCGACAAGCTACGCGTGTTGACTATGCGGTTTGAAACCGGTCTCGTCGATCTTGGCTTCGAGGTCATCTCCGGGGAACATCCCATAGTGCCACTGATGGTTCGTGATACTGATCGTACTCGGGCACTGGTTAAGCATCTGTACGATAACGGTGTGTTAGTTACAGGCCTGGTGTTTCCCGTGGTGCCGCGTGGTGATGAAGAAATCCGCTGCCAGGTGAATGCCGATCATACGGAGGGTGACATCGACACGGTTTTGCGGGTATTGGCGGAGGCTTTGGAGTAGCGGAATTTGGGCTAGCGCTGCAATAGGGAGACAGTTATGGCTAACGTGCGGCAGGCTTCGGTGGCCGGCACGTTTTATCCGGCCGATCCTGAGCGGTTACGGGATCATGTAGAAACAATGCTCGGGGAAGCATGCAGTCTGGGCGATTCTGGTGCGCAATCTCCTCCGGTTCTCAACAGCGTTGCCACTCCAGTGCCGCTTGCTCTAATCGCTCCCCACGCTGGATACATTTATTCAGGTCCGATCGCTGCTAGCGCGTTCAAAACACTCGAAGCGTTATCACGCCCAGTACATCGGGTCGTCGTCATTGGCCCTTCACACTTTGTCCCGTTTTCAGGCGTGGCTCTTCCAGAAGCTGAGGTTTTCGAAACGCCGCTCGGCAAGATTCCTGTCGACATTTCTGCCATCGACCGGATCCGCAATGTTGGTCCGATTGTTACCTGGGACGAGCCGCATCGGCGTGAACATGGGATCGAGGTTGAGCTTCCCTTCCTGCAAACAGTTCTAGGCGATTTCGAGCTCGTACCGTTGGTCACCGGACACTCCACGGCCGAGCAGGTTGCCAAGATTATCAATGCTCTTTGGTGCGATAGCACTATCGTTGTCGTTAGCTCCGACCTGTCCCATTTTCATAACTATGACACCGCTGTTCGCCTTGACGCAGAAACCGCTGACGCGGTTGTCAATGGCCGGGCACAGGATCTTGACGGGGGTAGCGCTTGCGGCCACGTGGCGATCCAGGGTCTGATGGGCGCCGTGGAGCGTCTTGGACGCAGGATCACTTTGCTTGATCTGCGTAACTCTGGGGATACCAATGGGCCCCGCGACGAGGTAGTTGGCTACGGGGCGTTCTGCTCGAGTTGAGGCGTGCGACGAAACTGGCGAACGGGTACGATTCACTCATGGTCGAAGCTGTCGCTCGCCGAGTGGGAACTGCCAAAGGCAATCGTTACTCACATCACTGCGCTCAGGTAAATCTCTGGGTTCTGGCGCTCCTCGTTTTTGGGGTGCCATCGGTGGCCGAGGCTTATGTGGGTCCGGGCGCTGGGATCGCGTTCGTCGGATCGTTTCTGGTCATATTGACAACGATTGTCCTTTCGTTTCTGTCTATGTTGGCGTGGCCGTTTCGGATGCTGATCCGTGCGATCAAGTATCGGAATGTTCCTAGATCACTGATTAAGCGGTTCATCATCGTAGGACTTGATGGCCAGGATCCGAAGCTTACGGACCGGTTTATGAAGGAAGGCAAGCTGCCGAATTTCTCTGCGTTGGCAAAGGAAGGTTGCTACCATCCGTTACGGACAACATTTCCTTCGATCTCGCCAGTGGCTTGGTCGTCGTTTTCGACAGGCTCCCACCCGGCGCGCCATAACATCTACGATTTTCTTGATCGTGATCGCCGTACCTACCTGCCAGTTCTGTCATCGGTGAAGATTGGCCCTGTTGCTCGGCGGCTAAAGATAGGCAAGTACCGGATCCCGCTTGGTAAGCCTGAGGTGCGGTTACTCCGCAAGTCGAAGTCTTTCTGGCAGATTCTCGGCGAGCACAATATTTGGAGCACTGTGCTGCGAGTCCCAATTACTTTTCCCGCCGACCGATTCAAGGGAGCACAGCTATCTGCGATGTGTGTGCCAGATCTGCTCGGCACACAAGGGACTTTCATATTTTTCACTACCCGTGAGTCCAGCGAGGTCATCAAAGAGGGTGGTATCCGAGTGCACCTGCCACCGGATGGGTCGGATTCTGATCATTTTGTTACTGAGATTCCAGGGCCCGACAACGACCTCATCGACGGTAGCCCACCAATGAAGATCCCGGTTGTTATCGACATCGATCGTGTCAACAATTGTGTTGACGTCTCCGTCGATGACGAGCGGTACACATTAAAACCGGGCAAGCTTACCGACTGGGTCGAAATCGGTTTTAAAGCAGCTCCCGGCATAACAATTCGAGGTATTTGCCGCATGCTGGTCACCGAGATGAAGGAGCATTTTGGCCTCTATATTTCACCGATCAGCTTCGATCCAGAAAAACCGGTGATGCCGGTGTCGCACCCCTCGTATTACTCGACCTACCTGGCAAAGAAGGTAGGTAAGTTTTCGACCCTAGGTCTAGCCGAAGATACCTGGGCGCTCAATGAGGGAATCATCGATGACGGTGCTTTCCTCCAGATGACTTACGACATTGATAAAGAGCGCGAGAAAATGTTTTTCGCGGCGCTGGAGCGGCTGCGCAAAGGTGTCCTAGTGTGCGTGTTTGATGCTACTGACCGTATCCAGCACATGTTCTGGCGCTACCTTGAGGCTGGACACCCGGCGGCCCAAAAGGCCGCTTTGGCGAATGGTGGTGCTGAGCCTGAGCACAAGGACGCTATCGAAAAGCTCTACATTCACAACGACAAACTCGTTGGACGGGTGATGGAAAACATCGGCGATGGTGACGTACTGATGGTGTGCTCAGACCATGGTTTCAACTCGTTTCGACGCGGAGTGAACCTCAACAGCTGGTTACATGAGAACGGCTATTTGCATCTCGAGGAAGGGGCCCAAGGCACTGCCGAGTGGCTGCGTGATGTCGACTGGAGCAGGACCAAGGCCTATGCCATTGGCTTAACCGGAATCTTTCTCAATATAGAGGGACGGGAGGGAGAGGGCATAGTCAAGCCGGGTACCGAGGCTGAGGCGTTGAAGAATGAACTAGTGATGAAGATCAGCGGCCTGGTTGACGAAGAGACTGGAGAGATCGGCGTGCGCGAACTGTTCGACACCCAGAAGCTCTACAACGGCCCATATCTGGAGAACGCACCGGATTTGCTCGTTGGCTACAACGCTGGCTACCGCAGCTCCTGGGACATGGCCACCGGTGTGGTTGCCGGCAACATCTTCGAGGACAACGTCAAGGCATGGAGCGGCGACCATTGCATCGACCCCCGCATCGTCCCGGGGGTGTTGTTTTGCAATCATAAGATCGACGTTAGTGACCCAGCGTTGATTGACATTGCGCCGACCGTGCTGCAGCAATTCGGTTTGACCCCACCCGGGCACATGGATGGGAAAGTACTGTTCAAGGATGTTACAGATGCGCTGGATTAGCTTTTTTTCGATTCTGGCGATTAGCGTAAGCGCTTGCGGCGTCGACGATCGTAGCTACGACCAAGGCATGATAGTGATCGGCATCGACGGTATGGATTACGCCTTGTCTCGCCAACTCATGGATGAAGGCCACCTGCCCAATTTGGCCCGTCTGGAGAAAATGGGTGGCTTCCAAGAACTTGAGACATCCGTGCCTCCACAGAGCCCGGTCGCCTGGTCGAATTTCATCACCGGACTGGACTCCGGCGGCCATGGTATTTACGACTTCATCCATCGCAATCCGGAGACGATGGCCCCCTACCTTTCGACCTCGAAGCCGATCGAGCCTAGCCGGACCCTGAAGGTCGGCAACTGGGACATACCGTTGTCTGGTGGCGGCATGGAGCTTTTGCGCCGCGGTACGCCATTCTGGGAAGTTCTAGAACGCCACGGAATCCCGACGACGATCATACGCATGCCTGCTAACTTCCCGCCTTCGGGCTCTGCTTACCGTGAACTCTCGGGCATGGGCACGCCTGATGTTTTGGGCACCCCAGGCTATTACTCGTTTTACACCACCATGCCGGAGCGCATCACAAGCAATACCGAGGCGCTTATCGAGCGTGTACAGGTGCGCGATGGCATTGTCGAGGCAGAGTTACTCGGCCCACCCAACCCTTTGCTGATCGAATCCGAGGAGCTTAAGGCACCGTTTACTGTCTATGTTGACGGTGAGTACTTGGTTGCCAAGATCGTCGTTGGGCAGGAAGAGTTCATTCTCCAACAGGGGGAATGGAGCGATTGGGTACCAGTGCAATTCGAAATGATTCCGTATCTGCAGTCAATCAATGCCACTGCCCGTTTTTTTCTAAAGGAAGTCAGGCCGGAGTTCGAACTTTACGTTTCTCCGATAAACCTCGACCCAATTGGGTCGTTGATGCCGATTAGCACTCCGGTTGGTTATGCTAAGGAGCTTGCAGAGGCAACAGGACGTTTTTACACCCAGGGCATGCCCGAAGACACTAACGCCCTCAATGAGGGAGTGTTCAACAACGCCGACTTCATGACGCAGGTGGCAATGGTACACACTGAGATCCGCAACCAATTCGATTACGTTCTGAACGAGTTCCAAGGTGGCTTTTTGTTCTACTACTTTGGCAACCTCGATCAAGTCTCTCACATGATGTGGCGGGCGATGGACCCCGAGCATCCAGCGCATGATGCTATCGGCGATGCCCCATACGCCAATGCGGTTATCGATCGTTACGTCGATGTCGACGAGTTCATCGGGCAAACCCTGGGGAAGTTGCCGGAGAATACGACACTGGTGGTGATGTCGGACCACGGCTTCACTTCGTGGCGACGGGCGATGAACATGAACACTTGGTTACTAGAGAATGGCTATATCACCCTGATAAATCCACGCCGGGTTACTGGGATTCCTTATTTTGGCAACGTCGATTGGGAAAGCACAGAAGCCTACGCAGTCGGACTAAACGGTGTCTATATAAACCTGCGTGGCCGTGAAGCCAATGGCTCCGTGATGCCCTCGGACCAGGATGCGCTAAGCGCCGAGATTGCCGAGAAGCTGTTGTCGTTCATCGATCCAAGCACTGGCGAAAAGGCTGTTACAAAGGTCTATCGCCGTGACGAAGTGTTCGCCGCCGATGGCTATCTAGATATCGGCCCTGACTTGATCGTTGGCTTCGCCAAAGGTGTGCGTGGCTCGAACGAATCAGCGCTTGGTGAATTCAGCACTGAGATTATTTTTGACAACGATCACCCATGGAGCGGTGATCACTTAATGGATCACGAAACAGTACCTGGCGTACTGTTTTCGAGCCGGCCGTTGAAACGGATGGTGACATCATTACAGAACCTTGCCGGTGTGTTACTTGCAGAATTTGGCATCGAAGACTTTCCACCAACCCCTCAGCTGGCGGATACGCAATGACAAATTGGGGCGGGGTGCCCCGCTGTCGTACCTGAAGAGAGAAAGGGGCCCATGTTCGGAGGATCCAAGATCACACTTAACAAGGACTTGTTGGCAAGGATCAAGAAGTTCACTGAGATCGCTGGTTACTCATCGGTGGAGGAGTTCATCTCCCATGCGCTCGAAAAGGAACTCGCTGTCCTTGAAGAGGCTGACACTGAAGAAGAGATCAAAAAGAAGCTACAAGGGCTTGGCTATATTTCATAAGCGGCCTGGGGGCCAGCTTAGCTGTCTGAACTAACCATGTGGATAATCAACAGTATCTTTGGGACGATCATAGACTTGGCGTTGTTTCCCTTTCGTGAAATGTCGCCAATGGTTGGCTTGACTTGCTTTTCGCTCGCCACGGGCGTCGGGATGCTCTATGTCTTTAAGTGGACGTCCGACCAAGAAGGGCTTGAGGATGTCAAGCGTAAGATCCATGCGGGCATCTTTGAAATTCGACTCTTCAGCGATGACATTCGAGCCATTTTCACGGCACAGCGTGACATCTTCCGTTACAACTTCGTGTACCTCCGACTAGCGTTAACTCCGCTGCTGTGGATGATCATCCCGTTCGTGTTAATGGTTGCACAGCTGCAGTTGCACTACGGTTACAAAGGGTTGATGGTTGGGGAGCCGGTGATCGTCAAGGTGGTGATGAGTGGAGAAGGTGCTGTCGGTAGCAGCGTTGTCGAGTTGGAGGTTCCCGATGGGCTCCGCCTCGAAACACCGCGTCTTACGATTCGCTCATTAAATCAAGCTGAGTGGCGCGTAGTTGCCGATCAGCCTGGTTCCTATGAACTTGGTATTCGGGTGGGAGACCAAGTCTATTCCAAGAGCGTTGAGGTTAGCTCGCAAGTAGTGAAGCGTTCGCCTATTCGAACCGACCGTTTTCTTGACCAGTTGCTGTTTCCTGGTGAGCCTGGTTTCCCCTCCGGCGCTGCGGTAAGCGCGATTGAGGTGGGATACCCCGAACGCAAAGTCAACTTTTTCGGTTGGGACACTCACTGGCTGGTTCCGTTCATTATCATTGCGACCATTCTCGCGTTCGCCCTCAAAAAGCCGCTCAGGGTTACTTTCTAGTCTGTGGTCTGTCTGGCGTCGCAACCAGCTTCGGACGTGAGATAGGCATCCCCCAGCTGTTATAGTTGGAGTCTCCACTGTCTTTCTGCCCCCCTTCTGATTTGGCGTTTGAAATGAACCTGAGTATCTCGAAGAAGCTTGCGACCGCGCTGATTTCAGCGCTTTTTGTGCTTTCCACCCTCCTGGTAGGGCCCAGCGCTTTTGCACAAACCGGGAGAATTCCTGATCCGCCGGATGGGGCGTGGACTTTCCCGGCTAATCCGGTCGATGCGGCAGTTGCGCCACTGGACGCGGTCATGCCGGTGGATCCGTCGATTACCATCGGCGAACTTCCCAACGGAATGCGCTATTTCATTCGCGAGAACCCCTATCCGGCGGACCGTATAGAACTACGGCTCGTCGTTAAGGTGGGCTCATTGCTTGAAGATGATGATCAACTCGGCATCGCCCATTTTGTCGAGCACATGTCGTTTAACGGCACTGAGCGCTACGAAAAGCAAGAGTTGATTCATGCGCTGGAGTCATTTGGAATGCAATTCGGTGCTCATATCAATGCGTACACAAGCTTTGACGAAACCGTCTACATGCTGACGATTCCGGCGGATGAGGATGTCATCGTTGATACCGCTTTTGAGATCCTTGAAGACTGGGCCAGTGCCGTTGCGTTTGAGGACGAAGAGATCGACAAGGAACGAGGTGTCGTCATAGAAGAGTGGCGCCTACGGCTCGGCGCCGGCACCCGCGTTAACGAAATTCAATTTCCAATTTTGTTTGGAGGGTCACGGTACGCAGAACGGCTGCCGATCGGAACCGAGGAGAGCTTACAGAACTTCACCCACGCTGCGGTTAAGCGTTTTTACCAGGATTGGTATCGACCCGACCTTATGGCGGTTATCGCATCGGGTGATTTTGACAAAAACGACATAGAGCAGCGCATTATCGACGGGTTTAGTGGTTTGACCAATCCTGACGGTGGACGTCCACGTCTTACCTACGACATTCCCGAGCATGCCGAAACACGGTTTGGTGTAGCCACCGACCCTGAGATGCAAGTCGAGCAAGTGCAAGTGTTTCATAAAATGCCGATGCGTCCACAAGGAACGCATGGTTCTTACCGAAAGACAATCGTCGAGAACCTGTACGGGAGCATGCTTAATCGGCGCCTGCGTGAACTTTCACAGTCGCGCGAAGCCCCGTTTTTGGGTGCTGGCGCCTCACAAGGGATGATTGTGCCAACCCGCGAGGTCTACATGATCGGGGCGGCGGTCGCACCCGGTGGCCTTGAGAAAGGTCTTGAAACGCTGCTCAAGGAGTCCGCCCGTATCGCCCAGCAGGGTTTTACCGAGACCGAGTTTGAACGCGAGAAAAGTTCTCAATTGCGTTCATTCGAGCGTATTCATACCGAGAAGGCAACGCAGCCGTCGGAAATGTTTGTGGAAGAGTTCCAACGCGCGTTTCTTGAAAATGAATCAGTGCCAGGCATCGACTACGAGTGGGCGTTATACCAGAGATTCATGCCGGAGATCACCCGTGAGGAAGTCAACGCTGTTGGCAGTAGTTGGGTGTCGAGTGATAACCGGGTCGTGTTGGTAACTGCTCCCGAGAGCGCAGCTGACACTCTGCCCAGCGAAGATGATCTTTTAGCCTTGCTCGACACCGTCGAAACTGGCGAATTGGAAACATATGTCGACACGGTAACTAATCGGCCACTACTTCGGGTTGCCCCCAGTGGGGGATCGATTATTGAGCGGAAAGAATATCCCGATGTCGGGGTTACCGAGTGGGAACTCGGCAACGGAGCCACAGTTGTCTTGAAGCCCACCAACTTCCGCCAGGATCAAGTTCTGTTTCGTGCTATTAGCCCGGGTGGAACTTCCCTGGCTGACGACGAGGACCACGTCGCCGCGTTGTCAGCAGTCAACATGATTTCAGCGAGTGGTTACGGTAGTTTCAGTCCGCGCGAGATTACCAACATGTTGTCCGATAAGGTGGTCGACGTCTCACCACGTATCGACCAGCTTTGGGAGGGTTTCTCTGGGGGAGCCTCTCCGCGAGACCTGCAAAAACTTTTCGAGCTTCTCTACCTGAAGTTTAATTTTCCGCGTGCCGACTCTACGACCTTTGGTCTGATTACCGATCAGATGCGGGCTAGTTTCAGCAATGAGACCAAGACTCCCGAAGAAATGCTCGAGGAAGAGACTCGTCGCACCCTGACTCAGAACCACTTCCGTCGTCGTAGCCTCAGCCTAGACATTATTGAGGAGATGGACATTGACAAGTCCTACGAGTTCTACGCCGACCGATTTGAGGATGTCTCAGATTTCACATTCGTGTTTGTCGGCAATTTTGATTTCGAGACTATTGAGCCACTGGTGCGAGATTACATAGGCACTTTGCCGTCGACTAGTCGCGAAGAAACATGGGCTGATGAGGGAGTTCGCTACCCGACCGGTGTCATTGAAAAGACTATTCATGCCGGCCTTGAACCCAAGAGTCTCACTAATATTTGGTTCACGGGCGTGCCGATGGATTTCGCCGACACTGGTGTTGACGATGAGCAGTCGTCAAGCACTCTGACGATGAGTGCGATGGCCACGATTCTGGAAGTTCGTCTGCGCGAAACCTTGCGCGAAGACCTCGGTGGTACCTATGGCGTGCGGGTCGGTGGGCGGCTTAGCCGCATTCCACACCCTGAATACTCTATTTCAATTTCTTTCGGCAGTGATCCTGAGCGCGTCGAAGAACTTGTTGGTTCCGTGTACAGAGAGATCAAAGAACTTAAAGAAACAGGCCCAACTGAGCAGGAAATCGCCAATGTGAAGGCGCAGCGTCGCCGTTCCTACGAAACCAACAGCCGTGAAAATGGCTACTGGTTGCAGCGTCTCGTTTCCAACTACCAAGGAGACCGTGACCCAACTGGCCTAAGCAACTACCTGGAGTCCCTCGATATGATTTCTATTGGGTCGGTGCACGAAGCTGCTACCAGTTATTTCGACTTTGGCAACCTAGTTCGGATCACCTTAATGCCAGAGGAAGCACGCTAGTTATTCCGCTTCCATGAACGGATAAGCGTAAGCGCGTGCCGGGTCGAAGGTTTCCTTCACCGTTCTCTGTGAGATCCAGCGGTTCAGGTTCGACATCGAGCCAGCCTTGTCATTGGTACCCGATGCACGGCCGCCACCAAAGGGCTGCTGGCCAACTACGGCACCAGTGGGTTTGTCATTGATGTAGAAATTGCCGGCTGCATGGGTCAATGCTTGGCTCATCTTGACGATGTCCCGGCGGTCATGGGCAAAGATGGCACCGGTCAAGGCGTAAGCACTCCCCTTGTCGCACAACTCGAGCGTTTCGTCCAGATCACCGTCGTCATAGATATACACGGTCATTACTGGTCCGAAGATCTCTTCGGTCATCAGTCGTGAGTTTGGATCCTGGCTCGTGACCACAGTTGGCTCGATGAAGTAACCAACCGAATCGTCACAACCTCCGCCAGCGATCACTTCGTAATTACTGTCATTCTTAGCTTCATTGATGTACTCACTAATGTCGTTGAAAGCGTTTTTGTCGATGACAGCGCACACAAAATTTCGGAAATCGAGCGGTGAGCCCTGCTTCATCTCAGCGAGCTGGTTCTTTAGATCTGAACAGATCCCCGGCCACAATGACTTGGGAATATAGGCGCGGGAAGCAGCGGAGCATTTCTGCCCCTGGTATTCGAATCCAGCTCGGATGATCGCGGTCGTTACGGTGTCGGCGTCTGCCGAGGGGTGAGCAAAGATGAAGTCCTTGCCACCAGTTTCACCAACAATACGTGGGTAACTTCCGTATGATGGCAAGTTGTCGGCCATCGTCCGCCACATGGCCTGAAAGGTTGCCGTCGAACCAGTGAAATGGAGCCCAGCAAAATTCGAACTGGCAAATACCGGATCCCCGACAGAACGACCCTTCCCGGGCACGAAATTGATGACGCCTGGGGGCAGGCCGGCTGTTTCCAATACTCGATATATCAAGTAATTAGATAGTAGTGATGTTGACGAAGGTTTCCACAGCACTGCGTTACCCATGATTGCAGGGGACGATGGCAGATTGCCGCCAATCGAGGTGAAGTTGAACGGTGTGACTGCGAACACGAAGCCTTCAAGCGGTCGGTACTCAATGTAGTCCCAGATGCCAACGTCCGAGTTTGGCTGGACTTCGTAAATCTGCTGCATGAAGTAAGCGTTGAAGCGCCAAAAGTCGCATTGCTCTGCAGCGGCATCGATCTCTGCTTGGAATGCAGTCTTACTCTGACCGAGCATAGTTGCCGCATTGATTGTGTCGCGCCAAGGACCGGCTAAAAGATCGGCAGCCTTTAGGAAGACTGCAGCACGAGATTCCCACGGCATTACCGACCATTCCCGCCACGCCTCATGTGCGGCTTCCACTGCGGTAGCAACATTATCTTCACTGACCTGGTGGCAGACGCCGAGTTTGTGGGCGTGATCGTGGGGGCAAATAACGTCGATTGTGTTACCGCTACGAATTTCTTTACCGCCGATAATTGCGGGAATGTCATACTCCTCAGTCAGCATCTGATCGAGGCGTTTCTTTAGGTTCTCTCGCTCTGGGGAGCCAGGTGCGTAGTTCAGAACTCTTTCATTGGAAGGTTCAGCAATTTGGGCAATGCCGTTCACGAATTTGCTCCTTGGGGACTACTTCGAATGCGGGGGTCTCTGCGAGAATTCCGTAAATGTTAGGGAAGAGTAACAAAGGACCTGCTTGATAGCAGGCGTCTATGTACACGTTTTTATTGAAAGTTGATTGCTGTGGCACGTCGGCACACTTCTTCCCTATCGAGTCACCCTCTCAGGTTTACAGGAAGCTGGACTGCGACAGCTCGCTGTAGGGGCTGCCAGCCTAGCAGAGACCGGTCAGACTACTGGTGGTCGCCATCTTTCGGACGCCCAATTTAATCAGTTAATTTCGTTGAATCTAGTTTAATCCGGGCGTTACAACGGCCGATTCGGATTTGCGATTGTGCGCCACATGTGTGCCGACGGGCTGTTGTCGTAGCCGAGGCCCTCCCGCGGCTGCTTAAAGTTACGGCCTATGATGTCAACGAACCGATCGAGGGAGACTTGCTTGCCTGATTCGAAGGCGTACGTGTCATTCAACGTGATCATACGGGCTTCCATGTAGTAGGCGTGATTCTTGGCATGCTCGTATGCTTGTTTGATGTATGCGTCCGGTACGTAGTCTTCTCCGAAGATGCGGTTATACATTTCGGGGTATTCATAGCCAACAGACTCGTCGGGATAGAATCGCAGTGGAGCATGGTAGCGAATGCCCCAGCTGATTCGTTCCTCTACGTATGGCTCGATGAGCTGTGCGCCCCACCAACCGTGATCGACCTTGATCAGGTTAAGCACAACGTCGTGCATAAGGCAGGCGAAGATTGTGCGCTCTGGTTGCCCTGTGTCCAATGCATGAGTTGCGCTTTGCAAAACGTGGTTTGCCGGAGCGAAGCGTTTCTCGAAAAACTCGACTAGAGTCGGCTTGTCAGACATCGGAGCAAACTCACGGGACCGCGGCATAAATAAACTACCGGTGCCGCGTGGTGGCCGCGGATTTTCCTGCTGAAGTTCTGTCAAGGCGATGGCCTCGCCGTCGGGCATATAAAGGACCGGTTCGGTCCCATCGCGTGCCGCAATTTCTGCGTCGAGCTTCTCTTCCATGTAGTGCTCGAGCGCTTCGGCCTTGTCCTCGGGAGACATAAGTTCCAGAGCGCCTACGCCCAGGGTTGCCAAGAACACTCTACGATCGACTTCCATGAGGCTCTCCAGTTTCAACGTTGTCGACAGGATTCAGTGCAGTCTACTGGAGCATCCTCTTTCGAATGGGGGATGTCTGTCAACAGCGGAGTGGCTAACCCGTCGTCATATCTTTGGATGAAGGCGTAGCCAGGGGGGCCACGAATCCTCGGTAGTTACCGTATATAACCGCTGCGGGCCCTGACTCTCTTGGGATTGCCGTCGATGGCAACTCGGATTGAACGCCATGTGCCGGGCCGCGGCGGGTTCTGGGGCGCATAGTGCAGCAGGTATTGGTGCTTTACATATGTCGTAATATCTGTGGCTGAGGCCTCGATCCAGCCGGTGGCGTCAACGAAACGGCCCCACTGACGTGGCCGTTGGGCCAGCAGCCCGCCTGTATAGCGCACAATTTCCGGAAGTGTTTGTAGGCGGTTAACTCGGGAGGGCGTATTGCGGATCTGAGTTTGTCGCTGGGAAAGGACAACAGCGTGGATCGTTACGCCGACACGGTGAATATGCTGCTGTACCATCAGCTCGCCTGCATTGCTGGCAGTGTCCCCATCTGCCCCGATGATCAGTAGTGAACGCTTCTCGTAGGTAGAACGTTCAAGCGTCGACAACCCAAGCTCGATGGCATCGTAAAGGGCCCGGCCGGTAGCTTGCCAGTAGGTGTTGTCAGCGGAGGTAAAGGTTGGGGCCACTTGGAGCTTGTCGGCGGTAGGCTTAGCAAGCATCGTTACTTTTGAGCCATAGGTAGCCAAGAAGATTTCATCATCTGGCCGCATGTTGTTCGAGGCTCGTTCGATTGCCAACCGGATGCCTTCCGCATACGGTTTCATTCCTTCACTGATGTCGACGAGAATACCGATGGCTACCGGATCCGCATCCGAGACAAAAAAATCCACTGAATGATCCTTGCCTCCGTCTTTAATCTCGAAACTTGCCTTGTCGAGGCCCGTGACGAAAATACCCTCCTCGTCGATTGCTACGACCGGCACTCGCACCATTTCGACTGAGGCATTGAAACCGCCACCACGTGCTTGTGGTAGTGGGGATGACCAAGCAGTGGTTTCGGATAGCAGGGAAATGTTAAAACTCAGCAACAGCATTACTGAGCTACGTATCATGGCACGTGTTCCCTGTTTATTATGCGTATACCGCATGATGGATGACTCCACGCGTGCATGGGAAATCATGGCGATGTAAAGAGCTGATGCTCAAGTGTCAACGCCAGCCAAGCATGTACCCTTCTCACCGCATGTGGCAAGGCAAGAGAATATAGCGGACAAGGAGTATTTTGCACGGATGACATCATATGTTTTGGCGGCCGGCGGTCTAGTTGAACGGCAAACGCCTGAGGGTTTACGCATCGCCGTGGTCCACCGCACACTCTACGAGGATCGCGATGGCCAACCGGGAGACTGGGTATTGCCCAAGGGCAAGATGGAACCTGGAGAGACGCTCGAAGAGGCTGCTCTTCGCGAGGTCGAAGAGGAAACCGGTTGTACTGCCCGATTGACAGGGCCGAGCTATCGCACGGAGCATTCGGTGGGCGGTATGCGCAAGTTGGTTTCTTTTTTTCGGATGGAGTTCTTAGCTGAGGCAGGAGATTTCGATTCATCCGAGGTCGCACAGGTTGTGTGGTTGGCTCCGGGCGATGCCTTGGAACAACTGACTTACAGAACAGAGCGGCAGGTAGTTCACGATGCCTACCCTGGCCTTTTGACCCCAATGTCGAGCTCCCGCTAATCTGACGGCAGCTTTGCCTCCGCCGGGGTGGAAAACGAGACTAGTCCACGTGTCTCCAGGGGTTTGTACGGGCGTACTCTGGTTTGCGGATGTAGAATGCACGCCCTACTACCAACTACCAACAGTGCTCGACAACAACGCTCGCTCAAGAGAGGAGACCGTCCGTGAATAACGACGCTATTGGATTTGCAAGGCCCCTCCAGTTTGTCGGGCTTGCCCTTGCGCTCTTTATGATGTTGGGGGGCGCCTACGCACTGCCGTTACCGCAAGCGACGTCCAGTTCCCAGTCCGCGGCGGCGACGACCGAAAAAAGGCCCCTCACTGTTGATGACTATGCCAGTTGGCGGAATATCAGCGGCCAGCAGATATCAGGGGATGGCAAGTGGGTGAGCTACGTTTTGCAGTTTGCGAACACTGCGGAAGATGAGGAAAAGCCAGTCCTGCACCTCCTGAATCTTGAGACTGGTGTAGAAGTAGAAATTCCAGACGCGACCGGTGGCATGTTTTCCAAAGATTCGCGCTGGATCGCATACCAGATCAATGCAGGCAACGGCGGGGGAGGTGGGCGTCGTGGTGGCCGTTCTTCGTCGGGTTCAGCGCAAAGTTCAGATGAAAGTGAAACCAAGCAGGCAACTAGGCGCACTGAACTTCGCGACCTGTCAACCAACGACGTCCGATCCTGGCAGGATATTCAGTCGTTTGCTTTCTCGGCTGATTCAACCCATATGATTCTTCGCCGGAGCCCCCGTGGCACCCAAACATTGGTTGTTATTGAAGGCCAGGGACGGGGGTCCGGAGACAATAGTTTGGAAATCCCAGGTGGGATCGACGTAGTCGTGCACGACCTCGCAACGAGACGCGATCAGCTTCTCGGCAGCGTCGGTGAGATTTTCTTTAATAAGAATGGGGATTTGCTTGCCTATACAGTCGACGCTGCGGTGAAAGACAGCAATGGCTTATTCGTTCTTGATTTGGACGACTCGCGGATGCACGCACTCGACAACGATACGAAGAGCTATAACGAGCTGACATGGAATGAAGATGGTACGGCGCTCGCAGTGTTGAAGGGCCTAGAGGTCGACGAGATGCGCGAACGTTCCAATGTCCTTATCGCGTTTCCGGACGTTCGGGCTGCTCTGGGCGGCGGTGGTGAGGCCTCATCCGCCCAGAGTGTGCCGACGGACCCTGTAGTGTTCGATCCGACCACCGCGGACAATTTTCCAGAAGGTTGGGTGGTGAGCGATCGTGCCTCGTTGAACTGGAGTAACGACAACGCGCGAATTTTTTTCGGCACAAAGACGCAAGTTGCTGTGCCCAGCATCGACGCAAGGGGTCGTGGCGAGGCCGCTGACGTGGACATATGGAACACACTTGACGAGCGAATTCAATCGCTACAGATGCGCCGAGTTCGCGCCGATCGAAACTTTACTTTCCGGCAGGCCTTCGACGTCACGACTGGTAAGTTCATCAAACTTGCTGACGACACCATGCGTGATATCGAAATCGCGTCGCAGGGGCGGTGGGCAGTTGGGCGAGACGCGCGTGGCTACATCGACGACTACAGCCCCTCTGCTGCTGACATTTACCGGGTAGATACAACCACTGGCGAGCGCACGCTGATGCTTGAAAGGCAGCTCGTTGGAAGTCACGTATTTGGTATTTCGAAGGACGGTCGCTACTTCCTGTATTGGCAGGACGAAAAAATTAGGTCGTACGACCTTGAGGCTGGGACTAGTCATACCCTGGGGGGCAATAACGTGGTGAGCTTCACTAATATGGAGTTCGATCGCCCCGGGCCCAAGCCTTCATACGGCATCGCCGGTTATACCGCTGATGGGACTGCTGCCATTGTTCAGCATCGATACGATCTATGGGTAGTTCCGTTTGATGGTTCAGACTCCCGAAACCTCACAAATGGCTTAGGCAGCGACAACGAGATTCGGTTCCGTTATGTGAACACGCTTCCCGACGACCAACCCGGCGGTGGTGGACGTGGCGGCGGTGGCCGCCGGGAAATCGACCTCTCAAAGCCCATAACGTTGTCGGCGTACGGCCAATGGACTAAGAAGGCAGGGTTTTACGAGCTTGCCGACGGGAAGTTGAGGGAGATCGTTTACGAAGATGCCTCGTTCAGCACCCCAACTCGAGCCAGCGAGAGCGAAAAGTTTCTCCTCACCCGCCAAACGTTTGTTGAGTTTCCGGACCTAAGGGTCTCTAGTCTCGATTTTAACGACTCGACCAAGATCACTAACGCCAACCCTCAACAGGCTGAATACAACTGGGGACGCCGCGTTCTATTCGACTTCGAGAACAAGGACGGGGTACGGCTACAGGGCATTTTGGCGCTGCCCGACGATTACCAAGAGGGCGAAAAGCGTCCGATGATTGTTACCTTCTACGAGAAGAACTCACAGAATCTGCATCGGTACTCGGCTCCGAGGTACTTAACAGGGATGGGTGCGTCCCCCATCCAGGCAGTGAGCGAGGGTTACATCACGATGTTACCGGACATCCACTTTCGAACGGGCGCCTCACATTCCGACATGCTGGAGTGCGTTGAGGCCGCTGTGCAGAAGGTGATCGAGATGGGTTACGTCGATCCGGAGCGCATCGCCGTTACCGGACACAGCTATGGTGGCGAGGGCGCTGCTTTCATCGGTGTGCGCTCGGACATGTTCGCCGCCGTTGGTATGGGAGCCGGTGTGACCGACCTGTATTCGGATTTCAACCAGAATTGGGGCTGGACGTACGACATCGACGGCGGTAGTGGTAACAACGGCCATGGCTACTATCTCTACGGCCAGGGTCGTGAGGCGGTTACCCCTTGGGAGAACCCTGAGCTTTATCGCTTCGAGTCGGCGATTACCCACGCTCCCGACGCTAAGCAGCCCTTTCTGATCATGCACGGCACCGATGATCCGACCGTAGCTTTTCAGAATGGACTTGGCTTCTACAACGCCCTCCGCCTCAACGGCAAGACTGCGATCATGCTCGCCTATCCAGGGGAGGGACACGGCCTGCGACGTATGCCCAATCGCCGAGATTTGACCATCCGCTACTTCGAGTTCTTCAACCACTACCTGAAAGATGCATTGGCACCGAAGTGGATGACAGAGGGCGTGCCTTTCTTGGAAAAAGATGGGAGATAGATTGTTTGTCTTTGGGTTGGCAGGTGTACGGAATTCATAAGCGACAACGGCCTCACTTTTGGGCCGTTCTTATGGTTGTCGTGTTGTTGTTGGTTGCCTGCAACCCTGTAAATCTCCAGCCAGCGGACACCATATTGCATGGAGGCAATATCGTTACACTCGATTCCGGGTTACCGGTGGCCGAAGCAGTTGCTGTACGCGGTGGTCGTATCGTGGCGGTCGGTAGCGATGCCGAAGTCCTGTTGTTCAGTGGCCCCGAAACTGAGGAGATCGACTTGGGTGGCCGCAGCGTCATTCCAGGTCTTGCTGACAACCACTTTCACGGTGTCGGTGGTGGGGACGGGGTAGACCTTTCGGAGGCGCGGACGCTTCGGGAGGTGCTCCTGAAAATCGCCGATCGTGTCAGTGATACCGAACCCGGTGGCATCATCCTGACCAACAGTGATTGGCATGAGGGGCAGCTCGTAGAGCAACGATTGCCTTTGCGTGACGACCTCGACACCATAGCTTCTGATCACCCTGTTGTGGTTGTGCGTGGTGGCCACGAATATGTACTCAACAGTTCGGCGCTACGTTTCTGGGAAATCGACGAGTCGACACCTGAACCGGAAGGGGGCCGCATTGGCCGATATCCTGACGGGCGCCTTAACGGAGAGCTTGTCGACCGTGCTAAATCATTGGCCCAGGTCTCACGGCCAGGCCGGTCCGTAGGTGGTGACAGGCTGCAAGCTCTTGCCGAGGAGCACCGAGAGCTCAATGCTGCTGGGTTGACCAGCGTGCGATATGCAGGTGCGTCACCAGCCCTCTACGAACAGCTCAAAGAATTACAGCGACGTGGTGAGCTCACGGTCCGTGCGAGCGTCCTGTTTCGTGTGCCTTCACAACCTGGACAGGTCGACGAGATACTTTCCGGTTGGAGTGTAGGTCCGGACGATGGCGATTTTTGGGTCCGGGTGAGCGGTGTCAAGCTTGGCGTCGACGGTGGTTTTGAAGGAGGCTGGATGACGGAGCCTTATGAAGAGCCCTGGGGTGACGGCGGGACCTTTCGGGGTTTGCAAACGGTACCGAGTGACGCGTACGTCGGGACGGTAATTGAACTCAACCGAAAAGGTTGGCGTGTTGCCACCCACGCGGTGGGTGACGCGGCGATCGATCTCGTTCTTGAGGCTTACGGGGCTGCTAATGTCGACCGCCCGATTACCGGCCGTCGTTGGGTCATTGAGCATGCCTTCGCACCCCGGCCGGATCAGTTCGATCGGATAAGAGAACTTGGAGTGCTGATTTCCGCACAGGATCACCTATATGTTGCCGCCCCAAGTCTGGTCCATTACTGGGGTCGGAAGCGGGCTGAATGGGTTACGCCGGTACGGGCTTATCTGGATGCTGGGATCCACGTCTCCACCGGGACGGACGCCCCGGTGATTCCCTACAACCCGTGGTGGACACTCTTCCATTTCAGCACCCGTAAGACGATTAGTGCTGGAATTATGGGACCAGACCAAGCGGTGGACAGGGAAGAGGCTCTGCGGCTAGCCACGGTCGAGAACGCCTACCTTACTTTCGAGGAAGGATCGAAAGGTGCTCTAATGGTCGGTATGCTGGCCGATATGGTGGTGCTTGAGGATGATTTCCTGACTACTACTGACGAGGGCATCGAGGATATGCGTGTGCTTTGCACCATCGTCGATGGACGAATCGTCTATCGCGATCCAGATTGGTAGGGCCAAGCAAAGCCGGAAGAATCCAGGAAAGAACTATTCCTGACGAGTGAGCCTGTTCCTTTCCTCGACAACCCAAGCTGCGATCGCCCGCACCTGCTCGAGATCTAGCTCGGCGCCGAACGGCGGCATGCCTTGGCCTGCACGCTCGCCAGCTAACACTATTTGCTGATAGCGATCGTAGATTTCTGGTTCGGAGTAGCGCAGGTCGGGCAGTGTCGTCCCGCCCCCATGACACTGCGCACACCAAGTATTAAAGAGTTCGAGCCCTTGGGCGAGTGTGGCGGTGTCAGGCGTTTGCTCGATTCGGCTGGGAGCTTCTCGTTCCGGTAGCCGCCCGGCTGAGACGGCTGCTTCGTCACCGCCTAGTGCAAAAGCAAAGATCTTGCCCTCGTTTCGTGATCGAACAGCGAATGCACCACCCCAACCAGCCATTACCGCAATGTACTGTGTTCCATCGACTTCGTATGAAACGGGTCCCGCGAGAATGCCCGTACGTGCCCAGCTTTGCCACAATATTTTCCCGTCGGTGGCGCGGTAGGCGATGAAGTTACCAGTGGCGGTGCCCTGGAAGACTAAATTCCCAGCTGTGGAAAGCGTCCCGCCGTTCCAGTAATTGTCGTAATCGACCTGCCAGACTGGTTCCTGTGCGACGGGATCCCAGGCAACAAGATGGCCGTCATCGGGAAACGTGTAGCCTTCTAGGCTGCGACGTGTGCGCGCGGCTGCTAACCAGGTATTTTCTCGAAACTGCCAGCGGGGCAGATGCTCCCAGGCGATCGCGTTGTCCTGGGCCGGGATGTAGACGAGCCCTGTGTTGGGGTTAAATGACATTGGTTGCCAATTGTGGCCACCGAGTTGAGCTGGGCGGATAAAAGCAGCTTCGTTCTCATAACGGGCCCCAGGAATTTCGATGGGCCGACCCGTTTCAGGATCGATACGATCGGCCCAGGTCACCGTGACGTAGTTATCAGCCGAAAGAAACTCGCCAGTCGCGCGATCAATGACGTAAAAAAAACCGTTCTTCGGTGCCTGCATAATGACCTTGCGCATTTCACTGCCGCGCCCGTCAGAATTTGGAATCAAAAGGTTAGCTAGAATCATCTGTTGGGTGGCGGTGTAGTCCCACGTTTCCCCCGGCGTGGTTTGGTAATGCCAAACATAGGTCCCGTCGTTGGGGTCAAGCGCGACGATCGACGCGAGGAATAGATTGTCGCCGCCGCTTGGGTCGCGGTGTTGCTGATTCCACGGGGAGCCATTGCCGACTCCGATATACAGAAGATCAAGCTCGGGGTCGTAGGCAAACGAATCCCATGCAGTCCCGCCGCCGCCTGCCTCCCAAAGAGTTTCGGGGCCCCATGTTTCAGCAGCTAGTGTCATGGCCGCTTCATCTGGGGGCATTTTAGGTGTTCCGGGCGCCATGAAATCGCCAGGAATTGTGTAGAAGCGCCAGTTCAACTCACCGGTTTCCGCATCGTATGCGGACACGTAGCCGCGCACTCCATATTCAGCGCCACCATTGCCAATAATTACTTGGCCTTTGACGATGCGTGGCGCCCCGGTTACCGAATAGAATCTGTTCTGGTCAACGGTCATCGTTTCCCACACCGGCTCTCCAGTATAGGTATCTAGCGCGATCAGCCGGCCATCAAGAACTCCGACATAGACTTTGCGGTTATATACAGCGACTCCACGATTGACGACGTCGCAGCAGGCGATGCTGTCGTAAATCTCGTCGACACCGGGATCGAAGCGCCACAGTTCCTCACCTGTAGCAGCATCAAGTGCGATCACGACGCTCCACGAGCCGCTCGTGTACATAACCCCGTCGATGACAACTGGCGTCGCTTCGAGCCCGCGATCCGTACCGGTGTCATAGCTCCAAGCGAGACCGAGCTCATTGACGTTTTCGTCAGTAATTTGACTGAGTGGTGAAAAACGATCTTCCCCAGGGGTTCGGCCATTCGAAGGCCAGTTCGCCGGTTCTGTTTGTATTGAAGAAGCCAGAAGGGGTGAGAGTTGTTCATCTTGCCCGGTAAGGCTTAAACCTGAGAAGCCATCGATCGTACAAGCGGATCCAACCATAAAGATCGCTATCAGGGGTGTGAGGGTTGATGCCCAGCACGTTGCAACAAACCGCCCCATGGCAGGATTTAGTGTCTTCATGGATTTCTCCGGATGGATAAAACAGGCAAAAAAGTTTCAGTGTGGCCAGACTAGTTTCACTGCCACGTGAGACCGACTGGCAATTTTTTCATTAACTGAAAATAAAAAGTTTTGTCGACATGGGTAAAACGATATTTTTTCTATCATAAAAACTGGGATTTCGACCCTCGGCAAGGTCGTGCTCCTTTAAGTCCCAGGGAACCTCTTCCTGATTATTAACGAAGTGAACTAGGAGCTGATAGTCTCAACAACGAGACATTTCAGGTTTTGGATTATGGAGCATCCTAATGGAGCAACCACTTCTGCAGATGAATCACGGGGGAAAGGCAGACTCAATGGATTGGTGGCCTAAGGCATGAGCGGTTTAAAAACTCGGCGTGACCTCCTCTCGACCGCTCTGCGAAGTGGTGCCGGCATGGCGACAGTGGCAGCGATTCCTGGTTGGCTACCCGCAACAGCGCTTGGTAGCGGAGAGGGAAGTCGCTTTCGGCTGTCCATTCCGGCCGGCGCTGAGCAACTTGGTGTAGTGCCTTTTGACGTCGAGTGGGCTGAGGCTTTTGACAAGCCGATCGGTCAGGGTTTAAACGGACGGGTGATCCACAAGCTCGCGGCTCTGACCCCCGACACCTTGATCACACCCAGTGAACATTTTTTTGTTCGTACGGGGAAGCCAGCTTTATTGGGCCCGACGGACAACTGGAAGATTGCAGTTAATGGATTGGTCGATGAGCCGATGGATTTGGCGGTCAATCCACTGCTGTCTCTAGCTGAGTCTCAGGGTGTACACCTACTTGAGTGTTCCGGCAATCCGCGCCGGCGAAGCTTTGGCTTGATGAGTGCTTGTGAATGGGGCGGAATTCCCGCTGCGGACTTGCTCGAACTAACACGGCCGCTCTCAAGTGCTACGAGGGTGTTGATCGGTGGTTTTGACAAGCATACGAGTCGTGGTGGCGGCGTGCCTGGAGCCAGCTGGGTTTTCGATCCTGGTGATCTTGAGGCGGCTGGAGCGTTCTTTGCTACCCATATGAATGGCGAGCGATTGCCCGATGATCACGGTTACCCAATTCGATTGTTTATCCCCGGATGGTACGGCTGCGCTGCGGCTAAGTGGGTTGATCGAATCGAGTGGGTCAATGATTCAGCTCCTGCGACTACTCAAATGAAGGAATATGCTTCCCGGACTGGCAATGATGGAATTCCCGAACTTGCCCGTGATTACGTCCGGGGCGAGATGGATTTGGCAGCAATGCCGGTTCGAGTTGAGAAGTGGTCAGAGAGGGGTCAACCTTACTACCGGATTGTGGGCATTGTCTGGGGTGGCAAGCGAACGGTCGATCGGCTCGAAATACGCATTAACGTAGACACCCCATGGGTTCCGGTCGAGGACTTCGAACACCGAAGCGTCACCACTTGGAACCTCTGGTCTCACACATGGCGGCCCCTAGAAGCAGACAGTTACACCATAAGGTTGCGCTTTCCGGATTCAACTGTGCCAACTCGCCGTATCGATCGTGGTTACTACGACCGTACTGTAACGATCAGCGATGCATAGCCCGCTGCATTCTCATGAGGGCAGGTAGAGTGCTTGAAAACCACCAAATATGAATGGGGTTGCCGAGCCACTATTCCGATCTCATCTCTCGGAATTTACTCGGTTAACTCGATCTCCCGAACTACCTGCTGACTAGCTTCCCAATAGGTTCGCTTCATCGCAATCTGTGGATCCTCAGCGCTTGGCTGAACCCGTCCCTTCGTATCAATTGCCCGGGAGACAATCGTATGGCTCCCTGATGTTGGGTTGGTCCAGGTGTAACTCCAGAAGGTCCAGGTGTGCGGGGTCGCATCGGCCGGTGGAGGTTGAAGCGCTACATCAACCCAAGAGCCGCCATCGATGCTTATTTGTACAGACCTGAGCGGCGTGCCGTCGGTCCAAGCAGCACCTTCGATCCGTACATTGCCGTCAATTTGACGGATTGTCCGCGCGGTGATCGACTTGACGTTGATTGGCCCAACCAGTGTGCGATGCCAGACGGTCCCCCCCTCTGTTTCCTCGCCGCGCAAAGTCACGTAATCACGCGACATGAATCGACCGACGTAACGCCGATCGACCAGATCGATGCGGTTGAGCCACTTCACCCATGCAACGCCATACCATCCGGGCACGACGAGTCGTAATGGCGAACCGTGCACCATACTTAGCGGCAAGCCATTTATTTCATAGCACAGCATGGCGGTTTCCATGACCGGCTCTCTTAGTGGCAGAGAACGGGCGAATTGTTGCTCGTAAGTGTTGCCGCGGATTTCTTCTTCCCCTTTGTCTTCACCAAAAAACACAACTTCGATTGCATCGGGGTCGATTCCGGCTTGCTCGAGGATTGGCAGGAGGCGAGTACCTGTCCACTGCATGTTGCCAATAGCACCGGAAAAGCGCGCCGAGGCACCGTTACCTCCGCACTCAAGAACTGCCGTGTAGGTTTCGCTTTGCATCCCACGGATCTGTGCCAACGTCAGCGATGCGGGCCGATCGACCATCCCGGTGATGCGCAGCCCGCGGTCGGTGACGTCCGCAGGCTTCTCGTAGTGAGAAACTTCGTAGAGCTGCTCAGCGGGGGTATGCCAGTCGCTCAGCTTCTGCCATACAATCTGATTGGCCATGTCCTGAGGTTGCTCATCATTGGTAAACGGAATCTGGTGTTCGTCTTGCGTCTGTGGCGGGAAGGTAGAGGGGCCGGAGGTGAGAGCAGCCAGCGAGGCTCGGGGAGCAACGGCAAGCGTTGTGGCGGAACCAAGGGCGGCACTCAAGACCGTGCGACGGCTAAGGATGGCGGGTGTTGAGAGGTCTTTCATTTGTTACCTCACCTTGTCGAGTCGAGTAAGATCTGGCGCGATGATACAGAAACGAGCTTTTTTCTTCAGAGGACTGCTTTTTGCAGTGGCCGCCATCGGGGTTCTGGGAGTGATCGGTGTTCCGGAAACGCGGGCGGTGAGCCAACAAACTGGACGCTCGGTCACCATAGTGGCAGAGCACCCGGACTTCTCGGGCACTTGGCGGCTCGATGTTGCTCAGAGTGAGATCACCAGTTCCGAAGGCCTCGCCGGTCTCGGTGCTGCTGCTCCCGAGAATCTCTATATAACCCAGGCCCTTAATGGAGCGTTGATTCTGTCGAGCCGAACCAATGGTGCTCAGCCCCGAAACTACATCATTGGAGGGGACAACTTGTTGCCGGCGCCAGGCGGTGAGGATGCACGGATGGTTATGAGTAGCCGGTGGAACGGGAACAACCTTGTTAATGAAGGAAGTGGCGAGGCAGAAGGCAAGCTCGTCGTTGTCCGTGAGATGTTTTCGCTTAGCTCGGATGGCCAATTACTTCAGCTCGAAGTAACCACAGCAGTTGCTGGTACGGAAGTCACCAATATCATCATTTACAACAAGGCGGAAAACTAGATAGTTGTCTATCTTAGACCGCTCGGTCCTAGATCCAACGCTATGATTTTTTGCCGATCACGTGCGTACAGCGTCGTTCCTACCAGTGTTGGTACGGTCCAAGAGGTTGTGTCAAAAACCGATGCTCGAGCCAGTTCCTCGATACCTTCTGGCGACATCGTTGCTAGCACCAGGTCGCCATCCTCATCCATGATGATGAACTTGCCGTCTGCGCGCAGCATGCTTGCGTGGCCGAAGCCGCGCTGACGCCAGGCTGGTTCACCAGTAACAACATTAATTGCGGCCATGAATTTGGGGCCGAATGTCCCCACGGTTCCATACACCCAGTCACCGATACGGATGGTGTTCAGAAACATTAGCTGGAGTCGTTTGCTGTACCAGAGGTCCTCCACATTAGTGATGTCCCCGGCGAGTGATAGTTTCAGCGCGTGGCTGCCAGCCCTATAGGCGGAAGAGACAAACAGCACGTTGTTGTCACCCCAAAGGCCAGCGGTCATATTGAGGTCGTTGCCTGGATCGTGGGCGACGGCCCATAACACTTCGCCGGTGTTAGGATCCATACCGTTAATCGAGGCGCCGCCAACTATGACGAGTTGTTCCTGGCCGTCAACGTTAATCAGCGCTGGTGGGGCTTGTCCAAAGAGGAAATCGCCGCCCCGCCACACGACACTGCCGTCACTCTGTTTGAATGCCATCACGGATTGGCCGGGGCCGCCCACGCTGCAGATAATGGTTTCCTTGTAAGCGATTGGACTACAGCCGTAACCCGCGGTGACAATTGGGCGCAGCGCCAGTGGAGGGGCTCCGAAGTCTGCGATCAGATCATGATGCCAGAGCGTTGCGCCTGTGTGCTTGTCGAAGGCGTAAAACTGTTTGTTGGTGCCGATGGTGAACAGTCGGTCGCCAACAATCAGCGGTGTGCTGTGCGGGCCAGCACCAAACTCAAAATTTTCATTGCGCGAAGGGTAGGTATATTCCCAGAGAATTTCGCCTGTGGCAGCATCGAGTGCCACGACTGATTCTTCCTCGTTCCATGTACCCTGACGTGTTGGCGAACCGACACGATACATGGTGAACAGCATGCCGTCCTGGGCAAGGATGGCCGAGTGTCCGACACCCAGTGTCCGGCTCCAGAGAATGGGGGGACCGTCTTCAGGCCAGCTATCGGCGAGCGGTGGGCTCGCGATGATGAAGTTACGATCCGGACCACCCCACTGTGTCCAGCTGGCGTCGGATTGTGTGCCTGCGACGAGGCTAGGTATCAATACCAAAATTGCGAGCGTACGGACGCATAGCATAATACTGGAATGTCCGTCTGTAACTCCGGAGGTTCTCACGGCGGCGGATTGTATCATCGTGCGCGGGGGAATCTCAGCGTTTACTCGGTACTATGCGCTAGGGGGCTGTTCTCCTTGTGGTGCTGCGGCAAATTGCTCGTGAATCTTAGTTGCGGTCGTGTAGCCTGGCACATTGTAACGGGTGCCAAGGAACCCCAAACTGGAGACTATGCGAATCATTCTTGTGTTGCTGGCGGCCGTGTTGTTGACACCGAAATCGCCGGTCGAAACCTTGCAAGGCCCGGCGGAGATGTACGCAGCGTTGCGCGACATCGGCGTCGAAACTGCGGCAGCAAGGCGGGTTCGCAATATCGAGTTCAGTCGTGGCCCGGCGACCTTCATGCTCGACGATGGCCTTTGGCTGCCGTTTGAGCCGGTTGCCGGCTGGGTGACCGGGGCAGTGTTCATCGGCGAGGGGCGCGTTTTCTACAATCCTCCATTGGGCATCGAGCGCGACCAACTGGTGAAGTTCACCGACTCTGAAGCGCTTACCGAGGAATTCGACCGCCTCTACCTTCGATTTACCGACAGGACGGCAGACTTCGTCGGCGCCACGCCCCATGCTGATGTCGGCGAAAACGATCTGCCGTCCGCCGTTCCGTTCAGCGACGACGACGTTCGTTATCTAGAGGACGCCGAGGAGCTTCACGCCGACATCCGCAAGCACTTCATCGAAAAAGAATTTATCAACCTCGAGTCCCGTATCCTCGTCGATCTGGTCGACGAGAGCGACGGCTTCTTCTCGGCCTGGATCGAGACTCGTGACAAGGGGCCGCTGCACTTCGAACAAGATCGGCTGGCGTGGGACCTGTTCCGTTTGCGCGGCTGGACCCGCTCCGACTTCTTCGACCAGTGGGGCGGCTTCGGTGGCGCGGCACCCCCGGCAGCGAAGCCGATACACTACTCGCTCGAGATGATGCTCGATGGAGGCAACGTAGAGGAGGCCCAGGCCGAGATCCAGTTGGCGCCCAGGGCCCCCGTTTGGGCCCTTCGTTTCGAGGTCCATCCGCTCGTTGAGATGCAGCAGGTGCTCGACGTTGATGGACAGCCACTGTTCTTTGTCCAAGAAGAGGCGAAGGACGATCAGTTCGAGCGCGCTGTGTCGGTGTTCTTCGACCGCGAACTGGCGGCGGCAACTGCTACGACCTTGACCTTCGTATACGATGGCGAGTTCGTCGATACGCAGTTGGGGGGTGGCGAATACCTTAAGGCATCGACCGGCTGGTACCCGGAGATCGGCTACCTGCAGCGTGCCACGTTCGACATGACCTTCCGCGTCGACGACGACGATAGGGTCTTCGCCTCCGGGGTGAGGGTTGCTGAGGACATTGTCGGCGACCATCGCGTGGTTCGGTTTGAGCAGGATCTACCGGTGGCCTTCGTATCGTACAACTACGGCTCGATGGAGGCGCGCGAGGTCGAGATCGAGGGATTGCCGCCGATCATGGTGTTTGGCTTTGCGAGCGGATTCGGTGGCGACGCACTCGGCAACGTCGGCATCGACATTGGTAACAGCCTGCTGCTGTTCTCGGAAATATTCGGCAAGTACCCGTTTTCCTACATGTCGGCGACGCGGACCCCAGGCAACCACGGGCAAGGCTTTCCGGGCCTGCTGCACCTGGCGGCCGTCTCCTTCGGCAACGAATCCGACAACAGCACAGCGTTCCGCGCCCATGAGACGGCGCACCAGTGGTGGGGACACATGGTTGGCTGGAAGAGCTACCGCGATCAGTGGATCTCCGAGGGGTTTGCCGAGTACTCGGGGGCGCTGTACTTGGCTGCGTACGAGGACGACCCGGGCGTGCTGGACCAGATCACCAAGGCCTGGCGCAACGATATCTTCAAGCGCGGTAACGCTGCAGGAAATTTCGGCATGCCCTCCCTGGCGATCCAGCGTGACTCCGACGGAACCTGGTCGGGCCCGATAACGCTCGGCTACCGGCTGTCATCGAGTGAGACCCCGTTTGACTACCAGATGCTGGCCTATGAGAAGGGCGCCTACATCCTTCACATGTTACGGATGGCGATGTTCGACTGGCCGACCGGGTCTGACGAGCCATTCCGCGTCATGATGCGCGACTTCGTTACCGCCCACCTCGGTGGACAGGCCACCACCGAGAGCTTTCGCACCATCATCGAGAAGCACATCGGGGAGGACATGGGATGGTTTTTTGACCAGTGGGTTTATGGCACCGCGGTTCCGACGTACCGGTTTGCCTGGAAGGTTGAGACGCTGGTCGATGGGCAGCGGCAGCTTCAGTTCCGTGTACGCCAGAGTGTCGAGCCTGATGTGCCGTTCAGGATGATTGTCCCGGTACGTGTCAACATCGGCGACGGTCGGTTTGTGGTCGTCAAAGTATTGGTCGACAAGCCCTACGAGGAGTTTGCATTCAACTTATCGGGGGGCCTTAATCCTGAGGATGTGATCTTCAACCCGCGTAACGCGGTGCTTGCTGAGATCGAAGAAGAAAGCTGGTGATGGCACGATAGATATTACTAGCGACCGGTGTTCACTAACTCCTCAAGTGCCGCCTGAGTTTCTGGAGACCATCCGCTAAATACGCGGACCGGATGTCCGTCCTCGTCAAGCAAAATACTCATTGGCACGAAGATGTTGGCGCCACGAAACAGGCCGGCGACTTCGTCGGTGTCGGAGAAGTACGATGGATAAGTGATGCCGAGGCTTTCGCGAAACGGTTGAACTCTTTCCTTTGTCTTCTCCGTATCGATGCTTAAACCGACCAGATCTATGCCCACCGCTGCGAGCTGGGGTGCGAGTAGCTCCAGTTCCGGCATCTCCTTCCGGCAAGGGATGCACCAGGTAGCCCAGATATTTAGCAGCGTGCGGCGCCCCGTGGTGGTGATGTCATGCAACGAGGTGGGCTCGCCATCGAGGCTCTCGAGACTAAGGTCGGGCATCCGGGCGGACCGGTCAATGGTTAGCTTGGTAAACAATGCATCTTCTGGATCCAGTGGATCTACAAGACTGAAACGGTGTTCGTTGACGAAGGTCTCTGCGATTGCCGTGTGCGACGAGTTCTCGACGACACGAATTGAGCTGCCTGCGGGGATTTTTCCTAGACGTTGGGTTGCACCGCTTGGCCACTTAATCTCGACCCACTCCGCCTCGTTATCTGCCCCTAACCCGAACAGCAACCGAGGGTCGTTCTGTGCCAAGAAGCCTGAGCCCCCCGATTTGACTTTCGTCAAGATTCCAGCAGAAGTCTTGATCCGCACGATTGCCCCGAAAGCGTCTCGCCCACTTTGCGTCCCCTCTAGCTCGATTCTAAGGAAGTTTGTATCTTGGCCTATGTTGTTCCGGAATAAATGATGTGCATTGCCCTGCAAGGCCACCAGGAAAATGTCGCTGTCACCATCGTTATCGAAGTCAGCGAACATAGCCCCACGCCCGTCACTGATTGAGTCGGCGCCGGAAATTCCGGAAATGTCAAAGTATCGTATCGAACCGGTGCCTCCATCCACCGTGTCCACACCGCCCATATTCAAACTGACGTAGTCACGTTCGAAGCCGCTGAACGACAGCCCTTCGGTGTGGATCGCGGCCATGTGATTGTCGCGATACTCGTCGTTGCCCGCCGTCTCGGCTTCGGCGTTCGACGCCACGACGTGGCGCCAAAACAAGCTTCACGTGTCCTCCATAGTTTTGCCCGAGATGAAGCCGTTTGGACTGTATATATCTTCCCAACCGTCGTTGTCGAAATCGATGAAACCACCGCCAAAAGCCCAGCCGGCGGGCAGGCCACCGACATCGTGGGCAACGTTGTCGAAGTGGCCGGAACCATCATTGGCGAACAATGAGTTCCCTGCAGCCAGCTTCTTGAGCACTAGTTCTTCAGGATCGGCGTCTGGGTACATGCGCGACAGGATGCGGTTACCAGCAGTCGACGACATGTTCGTTACATGCAGATCTAGATCCCCATCGTTATCGTAGTCGCCGAAAGCAACACCCATGCCGTTGCCGGGATCGAGGACGCCTCGCTCCATAGCTGCCTCGCGGAACCCCCCCTGCTCGTTTAGATAGAGGCCGTTCTCACCGAAGTCGTTGCTGACGTAAAGGTCCTGATCCCCATCACCATCAATGTCCGCGAAGGCTGCTGCATAGCTCCACCGCGAGTCCCTAACACCCCACTCTGTCGCGACTTCGAGAAATGTCCCGTCTCCTTGGTTGAGAAACAGGAGGTTCGGTGTCCCATTGGTTGCTTGGTCCCAAGAATTTGGCATCACGATTCCATAACGGTTGTACGAGGCCACATAGATATCCTGGAGGCCGTCACCGTTAACATCAGTGGCGACAGCACTGAATCCGTTGGCTGGCACGTAGACGCCCGCTTCGATCGAGCGATCGAGGAAGTGCAGAACGCCGTCGGGCACAAGGCGGTTTTCCAGTAATACCTGGTTGCCGACTGTGGCGAGAAACAAGTCTGAATCGCCGTCGTTGTCGTAGTCTACAAATAATGGTCCAGTTGCTGGTGGCGACAGTGCCAGGAAGCTCTCTTGGGTAACGTCGTTGAATGACCCTTCCCCGTTGTTCAGGTAAAGGCTGTTCTGCATTACACCCGTTGTGACGATATCCAATAGCCCATCTCCGTTGACGTCGGCGACCGCGACGCCGTGTGCTGAGACGGTGTCGTTGGGTGCGACGCCGTAGCGCGGAAACTCCGTATGGAGACCTGCGGGTAACGCGACCTCTGAAAATAGCTCGCGTTCGGCCACCATTGATTTGACCGTATCAAGCTCAAAGCGAGTGATCTTCCAGGGCTCATCTTCCGGGACGCCATCATTTTCGTTGAGTGGTGGTTCAGTATCGGGAAGAACGCTGATTCGCCCGCTATCTACCTTCTGCTCTGAGTCCCGGAAAGCCTCAATATTGGCTGTAGCGGTCAGCCACTCACGCCGTCCTGTGAGGTTCCGGCCGACGATGAAAAATGAGATATTGGCTGCACTGTTCCCTTGATTGTCGAAGCTAGCCTGTTTGACCTTAAAACGAACATCTTCGATCGACAGGAAGTGCTCGAGAAGGTTTTCCAGGCCCAAGAGAAAAGTATCGCGGCCCATACTTCCAACGCTTCCTGTTGGCCAATCGCGGTTCGTGATCCAGGCAACTACTCCAGGTCGGTCAAGTGACGTAACGGGGATGGGTGTGGCGATTAGGTCATCGGCAAAATATCGCTCGATCATCGTGCGATCTTTGTCACGTGCCGCTACCGAAAGGTCGAGCAAATCGTTGGCTAAAGACTCGGAAAATTCTTCTGTGGCGTTTAATGCTTCGGTGTCGATCGCCGTTATCTTTTGTTGGGCGATGCTGATAGCTGCGATTGAAATCATGATCACTCCGGTGCTAGCGATCATGATTCGTCGGAGAGACATTTTCAGATGTGCCCGCATGGTTGAGTGTGTGCGCATAAGTTGATTAGGAGTCTAGGCTAGCGAGTTAAAAATTTCGATATCGTGGCTGGTAGCATGCTAAAAAAACGGACCGAAATTTTTCAGCACCCTGCTAGACTGATTGGCTGTGGCTAAGAACATTTGTCGACTAGGAGAACGGACAACCTCCCCATGGTAAAGGGTTTTTCGATTCTAACGAGTGTGGCGGTTTGTGGCGCTGCGTTGGCAGTATTTTCTGGCAATACCGAAACGCAGTCGGTTGATGTCCAGCGGCTTCGCAACCGCGGCCAGGCGACTTACGAGGAAAAGCAATACGCAGATGCAGTGAGGGCGTTTACAGAAGTTTTGTCCGATGCTTCGGCTACGCCGCAAGATCGACTCAATCTGGCGATCGCACAGTATCGCGACGGTGATGACCAGGTGGCTATTCAAACTCTCGAAGAAGCTGGAGGTTTGCTCGATGACCATCCAGGTGCGTCGTATCTTCAAGGATTGATCGCCCGAAGGACCAACACACTTGAGGAAGCACGATCGACGCTTGAACGGGCACGCAATCTTGATCCTACTGACCCAGCAATTCGTTACAACCTTGGTGCTGTGTATGTACAGCTTGGTGCACAGGATTTGGCATTGGCTGAATTCGAGGCTGTTACGGCAATGGGATTCGACATTGCCCTACAGCATTACGTTAGTGCACTTTACCAACACTTCCAGATTCTTCTGAGGCGAGGCCAGAGAGAGGAAGCAGAGCCCGAGATAGCCCTCTATACGGAAACTAGCAGGCGGCTTTCGCCTGCAGCGCGTTCGCCGGACGCGCTAGAGCAGAGCCGCTCGACATTCATTGTTGTGCCGGACGTGAGCCTGCAGCCGGCGGACCCCGATTCTGCTCGAAGCTTGCGGTTTGCCTCCACCGGTGCACCCATTGATCTGCCGACTGGGGGAACCATCGCAATTGCGGACTTAAACCGCGACGGTCGTTCGGATTGGGTCACAACCGGACCAACGGGACAGGTATGGCTGTCTAGCGGCAACGCGCATCTGCCTCGAAGCTTTCCGACACCGTCAGGTCCTGCTGGATTAGGGGATTTCGATCGCGATGGGTGGCCTGATCTTTACGTCGGTGACATCTCTGGTGGCCATTTGTTTCGCAATGTGCTTGCTGACGAGGATGATGCAACCATTGTTTTTCTGCCGGTTGAGGCGGAGGGGCTTGCCACGACTGGCGTCGCCACCGGCGTGTTATGGGTTGATTACGATCACGATGGCGACCTTGATATCTTGATCGGCCACACTGGTGGTTCGTTACGTTTGCTGCGGAACCTTGGAGATGGATCTTTCGACGACACGACCTCGTTGGCTGGGCTCAACGTGGCCCGGACGGGGCAGCGAGCACTGTCAGTTGACTTCGATCACGACTATGACGTTGATTTGTTCGTGTGGGGCGAAGACGGCACAGAGCTGTACAGCAACCAGCGTGGTGGGAAGTTTATGGAAGTGGGAGCCGCCGTCGGTGCTGCTGTCACATCTGCGACGACGGAGGTGGTGGCTGAGGATCTTGACAATGATGGGCGCATTGACTTAGTGCTGGCGACGGCAGAGGGACTTGTAGCACTTCGGAACATGTCCAATGGAACGTTTCTTCCCGCAGATCTTGGCGACCTTGCTGACCTGCAAGCCGATGGATTGGATATTGCTGACTTCAACAACGATAGCTATCTCGACTTAGTGCTAACGGCGGGCGGAAGAGTGCAGTTCTTCGCCAATAGGGACAACTTCCAGTTTGTGAATTTCAGCCCGTTGCCATCAAACGTTGACCTTGGCGGCGACTCGCCGGCCCGTTTTCTTGCTGCGGCCGATATCGATGGTAACGGTGGTATGGACTTCATGGTGGAGGATGCTAATCAACTTTTTGGTTTCATACAGCCTGAGCCGGTCGGCAACTGGTTGTCCCTCAGCGTCGAGGGAATAAAGAACAACCTCAACGGTATTGGCGCTAACGTAGAGGTCAAAGTCGATGGATCCTACCAACTCCGTCCGCTGCGCTCGGCACCGTTGCACTTTGGAATTGGCTCGGCTGAACGTGTGGAAATCCTTCGAATCACCTGGCCAAATGGAATCGTGCAGAATCTCTTTGACGTCGTTGCGGATCAACTCGTGACCACTAAAGAGTTAGAACGCCTGGAAGGCTCGTGCCCATTTCTCTATACGTGGGATGGCCACGAATTCCATTTTGTCAACGAGGTGCTCGGAGCGGCACCGATCGGAATGCTGCTGGCGCATGATCTCTACCACCTTCCAGATCCCCAACCTGATGAATACGTGTTCGTTTCCGGGGAACACTTTCGTATGGTCGATGGAAAGTATGAGATTCGCATTACTGGAGAGTTGCGTGAGACGGTATATCTTGACGCTGTTAGGGTTCTCGCAATTGATCATCCTGAATCAATCAAGATCTTGCCCGATGAAGCTTTTGGCGGGCAGGCACGTCCTCCGCTCCGGCTCTACGCATACGAAGAGCTCTTGCCTCTGCGTGTTACAGACCAAGAAGGGACCGATTGGACAGATGAGTTAGCGGCAATTGATGGTACCTGGTCCCGGGAGTTCGAGCCCGCAGCTTACGATGGACTGGCAACGAACCATTCCCTAACGCTGGAGCTTCCAGAGGTTCCTGAGGGCCAACCAGTCCACCTCTATTTAACGGGCTGGGTCTATTGGTCAATGGGGAGTGTCAATCTGGCGGTCGATCAAGATCCGCGCACTGGTTTTACGCCGGTATCGCTTGAGGTTCCGGATGGCCAAGGGGGATGGAAGATTGCCATCGAAGATATAGGTTTGCCGGTGGCAAAAAACTCAACGCAGATTGTTGACGTTACCTCGGTATTGAACCGTGCAGATCCACGAGTACGGATTGGCACAACAATGCGTCTTTACTGGGACGCAATGGCCTACACCGTTGGAGGGATCTTCCCAGAAGGGCTTGTGCCTTCTGGAGATTGGCAGTTGGAACACGGTGTGCCACGAGTTGGTCCGCTCGAACTCCGACCGGGAGGATCAGAAGGAAGTCCAGGAGCTTCAAGGACTGGCATCGATGCTGTTATCCCTGAATCATCCGACGGTGCCAGTATTCCTGTACAGGTTCAGGTGCTTGCACCCAATGATGCAGAGCTTCGTCCGCGTGGCTTCTCTGCTGTTTCACGAACAGCTGATGGCTTCGAGACATTCGATTACCAAAAGCTGGTGTCTGCGGCTCCGTGGGAGCAGCACCCCGGTTTTTATACTGCTTTTGGAGACGTAGATGAACTCCTGGGTCGTGCGGATGATCTCTATGTTGTCTTAGGGGCCGGCGACGAAGTAGCCGTTAATTTCAAGGCCCCATTGTCACCGCCTCCCGATGGTTGGCGTCGTGACTTTCTGGTTTATCTGCACGGTTGGCTCAAGGACACCGACTTAAACAGCGCACGGGGGGACCGTGTTGGACCGCTGCCTTTTCATGGAATGTCCAGTTATCCGTACCCGGCCGGCGAATCCTATCCTGAAGATCTAGTACACCAACAGTTTCTTGAGCGGTACTTGACACGGCCTTCTCGGGCAATTAATCAACCTCTGATAAACGGCCACCGGCGCAACTAGCGATTTGTGGTTTCCCGTACAGTCAAAGCTCGGTCCGCGATCACTCCACGCCCCTCGGCGAGGACGTACAAACGGCCGGCTTCCAGTTGCCCGAGGGTTTCTTCATCGCCACCCGGCCAGATGATTTCGACACGCGCCGCTGGACTCAAGCCCAACCCAAAATAGACGTCACTTGCGTGTTGTGAAGCGTACGACGAAGCACTTCGCACTTCGCGAGCCCATCTTGCCTCACTGCCTAGGGGTTGTACAAAAAGGCGTGTGCCGACCGCATCACGGTCTGATTCCCGACCAGTAAGCCTCAGCACTAGACGGTTTGCTGTGTCCAGTGTGTCATTGCGAAGCAATTCCGCTGGACCATTGGAATTCACTACTGCTAGATCCGGGCGGCCATCACCGTTGAAATCTCCGGCTGCCATGCCACGAGATACCCGGAGGCGGCTGATTGCTTCACCGGCAGCCAACGTTGCCTCGGTCAGCAGGTTTCGGTCCGGTCGCCATGTGCCCTCCGGGTACTGAAGGTTTAACTCGGTGAGGCGGTTGACCAGCACTTGATTGGGCTGGGGGAAGGTTACGTTGTCTTTCATTCTCGAGACATCGTCAAGTATGTGACCATTGGCCACGGCGATGTCGAGGTCACCGTCTCCATCAAAATCCTCTACCGCAAGGCCAAAACCAAGGGTCGGAAAGGTTGCTTCACCGAGCCCAAGTTGGAACGTGTCATCCGAAAAGAACCCGGGTGCCACCGAACGGTACAGGTTAACTGGTTCGAAGGCGAAGTTGGTAACGAGTATCTCAGGGCTCCCGTCGCCATCGAGGTCAGCGAGTTCGGTTCCCATGCCGGCCTGAGGCTGGCCGCTGGCCCCGTAGCCAACCCCTGAAACAAGACCGACATCTTCGAATATGAACCCGCCACGGTTGAGTAAAAGGAAGTTCCTTGTCGTGTCATTAGCCACGTATACGTCGAGCCAGTTGTCATCATCGATGTGGCCCATCGCTACGCCTAGGCCTTTGCCGTTTCCAGTAAATCCGGTTTCTCCGGCAACGTTCGTGAAACCTCCATCTCCATCATTACGGTAAACAGTGTCGCTGACCCCGTCGAAGAGACTAATGTGACAATACGAGCGAATATCTTTATCGGGTTCACCGCAGTAAAGAGGATTTTCGAGGTTTGAGACGATGTAGTTGGCGACGTAAAGGTCGGGAAGACCGTCGCCATTAAGGTCGCCCCATGCTGAACTCACTGACCATTCGGGGTCGCCGACACCCGCTTCTTCAGTAACCCCCGAGAAGGTTCCATCACCGTTGTTACGGTACAGAACGTTACGTCCCAGGTTCGTGATATAGACATCAGAAAAGCCGTCACCATCATAATCACTGACACTGACACCCATCCCATAGCTAGAATCCGCGATGTTGGCTTGGAGAGCCACCTCAATTGCATCATCGGAGCCTCGGTAAAGAGCGTTTTCACCTTCACTGTCGACGAAATACAGGTCCCACCGCCCATCTCGATCAAAGTCGAGCCATGCGACCCCGGAGCCCATTGTTTCCGCAAGTTGTTTGTTCCCCGTACCACCGTGATGATGCTGAAAGTCAATGCCCGTCGCACCCGTAACGTCCGAAAAAGTGGGTGTGGGATCGGGCGGACCAAGGGGTGCTTGCTGAGTTCCACTGGAGGTTGTGGGTTGCAATAGTGATGCGACCCATAATATGGACACCGCGGTACGCAGGTAAGGAACGGTGGTTTGCGACAAGTATCGAGTCATCGCAAAGCTCGAACCCGTTCCAACGCTCGCTCGGTTCCGGCAGCATCGCCGACCGCACGATATGTCGTAACCAGCAACTCCCAGGTCTTGATCTCCGAAGCCCAAAGGTTAACCGCAGCTTCCAGCACCTCGACAGCACGGCTAAAGCTATTTTCTGCGAGCAATATCTGAGCGTATTGCCGGAGAGTCATTGATAAGGATTTCAGTGCCTCAGGCTTCATGGGTTCCAGGGCGATGCTCTCGGCTAGGGTTGCTTGCGCAGCCTCCCAATTGCCAGCTTCTATATCTTGTTGTGCTCGACGGACGAGGAATTCAGCGTGGCTTTCGGCCCGGCTTCGCCGAACTATTCGTTCTGCCCCTACAGCATTTATTCGTGTGTTGTCGAACTTTTCAAACGCTAATTGGGATTCAGCAAACCGACCAACACGAGCGTATACCGAGCCAAGGTGGTAGCGAGTCGTTTCATTGGCGGGATCGAGCGTCACTGCTTGTTCCAACTCGTTCACAGCGGCATCAAGGTTATCTTCACGAAGCTCGAGAAGGCCCAACTGTAAGTGCGCGTCGGCGACCTGAGGGTGGTGGACGATGCTGCGCTCGAAGAGAATCCGGGCCCGGTTAAGGTCACCGCGCCCCATTTTCAGCTTGCCGAGTGCAACTAGAGCCTGAAGCAGATAGGGAGAGAGCGTTAAAGCACGTTCATATGCTGCAGCTGCTTCCGCGAACCGGGCGTTGCCCTCATGGACCCGACCAGCATAGTAGTGGGCTAGATCGTTGTCGGGATGCTCGACCGTGACTGCCTCAAACAATGCAAGCGCTTCACCTCCTTGATCTTCCTGCATCAGGATCCAGCCCAGATTAAGTTTAGGCAATGGAGCGGCCGGGTCAGCTTTGATGATGGCCTCGAACCGCAATCGTGCTGCATTGAGATCGCCACTTCGCATCAATGCCAAACCGAGCTCATAAGCGATCCGCTGATCGAAACCGCCGATTAGTTTCTCAGCGTTTTGCAAAGACTCCACAGCTGCCGCTGGTTGGCCAGCTTCGAGTCGCGCACGTCCGAGCCAGAAGTATGGCTCCACGAGGTTAGGTGTCATTAGCACCGCTTGCTCGAGCGTCGAAAGAGCCGTTTGCAGGTCACCTTCTTCCAAGGCGGCGATACCTATCTGCAACAGGGCGTTCTGAGCCTTATTGGTGGCGTGGAGCGCAGCTTCGGTTTTTGAAATCGCCACAGCTTGCGCGAAAGCCGGCAGGAGCACCAGCAGTGTGATGGTGATCGTCGTCAGGCGCAATTTACGGAACATTGGCGGTTAAGTGCAGACCCGCGAATTCTACAGGACGTGTCCGCGGGACCCATCGGAGGTCGCGAGTCAGTTGTTTTCCCGGTTGCTAACAATTGCGAGAAGCGTACCGGCATTGTTTACTGCTAGACGGGTGATGTCTCCGACCCCGGCATTGGAGAGGTCGGCAATCTCTGTCCATTGGAGGTGTGGGCCCAAGGATGCGTCAACGCCAGTGGACACCTGGTCCAGCTTACTTCTTGCAGACAGAGCTTGGAAGAGCTTCGAGCCATCGCCCATTAGGATTGATCCATTCGGCATCCAGGCATAATCCTCCCGAGTAGGGAGCGTTGATAGCAAGCGGGTGAATTCACCAGTATCTATATCGTAAACATCGATCCACCAATTGTTTTGGTCAGTCTTACGGACGAAGCTCACGGCGTGGCGACCTGGGACCTTCTGTATTGAGCGGCCAGGATTCTCTGCTAAGACCTTGACCTCACCGGTTCGCAGGTCCCCAATTTGCAGCGTTGCTGGTGTTTCGTTGCTCCCGAGGACGAACATCACCACTATGTTTTCGTTGCCCCAAACATGGTAACCGACGGGTTGGATGTTGCTGAAAATGCCACCACGGCTCGTGCCGTCATTCTCAAAGCTCCATAGTTGTTGCATTGTGGCGGATTCTCGAATGCTCGAGAAACCCGTGCCCGAGGTTAGTGGTACGGCAGAAAACTCACTAGAGACAGTTTGGGTCACCTGGCGGGTGGTTTGCGCCGGTATGTTGTATCGGTATATGTCCGTTTGAGTCCAGTTGCGTGCCGATGTGTATAGCAACGTGTCACCGTGCGGTTCGAAGGCGGGCTGGTTGTCATATCCATAGCGGTTAGTGATGTTGGCGACGTTGGTCACATCGGTAGCACCGTCGCTAGATGAGAGCGCCGCAAGATAAATATCTGTTGACGGTGCCCCCAAGGCGGTCGGTGTGTATCTATCCCCCAAGACAACAGCCGGTGGTTGGGCAGTGCCGGGTGTGTGCTTATCGATCTGGTTTTGTGTCCAGTAAGGGTCGGTCCGCCACAGTGGTTCCACCGTGTTTGTTTCCCAAGCTTCTAGTACAGATTCCAAATAGACGCGTCTCTGCAGATCTTCGCCGATCAGGTTTGTTGTTTCGTAAGGGTCGTCGAGAAGGTTGAACAGCCAGGTTGAAACCTCGTTAACACGGATGAGCTTCCAGTCTTCGGTGCCTTGCGTGTAGCGTACCGCTGCAACCGCGCCACGGCGCCAAAATAAAGTTTCGTGCGGTGGCCCATTTGCTTCGCCGGTGAGGTAGGGAAGCAGGTTTGTACCGTCAAGAGGTTCATTTTTCGTCGCCCGGAGTTGAGGAGAGGTGCTATCAAGATCACTATGCGCCGCAGCAACGATCGTCGGTAAAACGTCCATCGAACTGACCGGCAAATTGTACTCGGCTCCGGACGGCAGGCGTTCTGGCCACTGCATCATGAAGGGGACACGGATCCCGCCTTCGAACTTGTCTCCCTTCTGACCACGGAATGGACGATTTGTTGACCCGTTGTTAGTAGCGCCTCCGTTGTCGTTGATGAAGAGAAGAAGCGTGTTGTCGACAAGCCCTTGCTTCGTCAGTTCGTCCAGAATCGCACCGACACCCTCGTCTAGCGAAACGGTCATGGCCGCCAACGTTCGACGCCTTTCATCTTTGATGTTCTTGAACAAAGCTTCGTGCTCCGGTTTGGCGTGCATCGGTGTATGGACAGCATTGAAGTTGACATACATAAAGAAAGGCCGATCGCGGTACCGTTGGATGAGGCTCACGGTTTCAGCAGCTAACACGTCGGTCATGTAACCGCGCTCAGGTTGCGGTTGATTATTGCGTAACAAGTGCGCCCCACGCTCGGAGATATCATCGAGAGGAAAGTAACTACGGCTGCCGTGGAGGAATCCGTAGAATTCATCGAAACCACGCTTGAGTGGGTGGAAACGATCGGATGTGCCAAGGTGCCATTTGCCCACTGCGATCGTGGCATAACCGAGCGAACCCATCACGTCAGCGATAGTTGATTCGCTTAGCGGTAGACCGATGTCATCGATATTGGCGCCTGGCTGTGCGGCCCGTGGAATGTTGAACTCGTGGCCAAAACGTTGTGGGTAACGTCCAGTCAACAAGGCCGCGCGAGATGGGCTACACACCGAGGCGGCATTGTAGCCTTGAGTGAAGCGGATGCCGTTGTCGGCGATCGAGTCAATGTTTGGGGTCCTCATTTCGGGGTCGCCGAATGCCCCAAAGTCGGCATAGCCAGCATCATCGGTGACAATTAGGACGACGTTGGGCCTTGAATCCGTCACTGTGGATCCGGTCGTCATGTCACTGCCTGAGTTGCATGCGGCAAGGAAAAATTCGATGACCATCACTGAAACAAGGGTTAGCATCCACATGGATGGAATCCAGTTTGGCTGTTTCGCCGGAATGACGGACGGGGATAGGTCGTGGCTTATTTTCAAGGTCTCGGTAGCATCGATAATTAATCCCAGGTACTAGGCATAAGATATTTAGTTTCGGCCAAAAAAATTGCCCTCGGCGGCGACATCGGTCAGGTGGGTCCTGACCAGACTTTCTAGTCGCTCAATGACTTCAGGAAATTGGTCGGCGACGTCCCATCTTTCTCCGGGGTCTCGCTCGAGGTGAAAAAGCAAAGGCAGTTTGGCCCCGAAGTAATCTATACCGGTTTGGCTCGACGTCATGATGTGCATCTTCCAAGGCCCTTGCCGCACAGCGTGTAGTTCCTGGCCCGGACCGTAGTAATAAAGCGGGTTTCTCGGACCCGACGACGAACTGCCACGCAGGCGGGGCGAGATGTCGTGGCCATCGACGGTACGATCAGTGGGCACTCGGGCTCCTGCCAATTGAAGTGCGGTTACGTAGATGTCCATCGTAGTCACGACTTCGTGATCGACAGAACCTTTCGGCACTGTTCCAGGCCACCAAGCGATACCAGGCTCGCGCATGCCACCTTCCCAGGTGCTTCCTTTGCCGTCGCGGAATGGGCCCGCTGATCCGCCGTGTTCATTCTTGATAATCCAGGGTCCGTTGTCAGAAGTGAAGAATACGAGGGTGTTCTTGGCTAAACCATGTTTGTTAATGGCTCCAATGATTTCGCCGATACTCCAGTCGAGTTCCTCGATGACATCTCCGTAGGTTCCACGAGGCGAACCACCAGCGAATGCCGCGCCGGGCATTAGCGGCAAGTGTGGCATCGAATATGGCACATAAAGGAAGAAAGGTTCCTGACGGTCGCGTTCGATGAACTCGACTGCCCGGCGGGTGAACGTAGCGGTCAACAGTGTCTGGTCCGGGTCAAGTTCGACAACCTCGTTTCCTTCAATCAGTGGTAGCGAAATCCATTGTGGCGGTTGCATGTCATTGCTATAAGGGAGCCCCAGATATTCATCGAACCCATGCTGTAGCGGCAGGTACTCCTCTGGACGGCCGAGATGCCACTTGCCGTAAATGGCCGTTGCATAACCACGGTCACGGAGCCCTTCCGCCAAGGTCCATTCCTCGGGATGGATACCACGAGGTGAGCTAGGGGTTAGAACCCAGCCAAAGCCCGCCCGCACGGGTAGCCGCCCAGTCAGAAGTGCATAACGGCTCGCCGTGCAAGCTGGCGATGCCGAATAGAATTGAGTGAAGCGCATTCCCTCAGCCGCTATTCGATCGATGTTGGGGGTGCGAATTAATGGGTTGCCGGTGTAGCCGAAGTCACCATAGCCAGCATCGTCAAGAAACAAGATAACGATATTGGGCCTCTTTGTGTCCGAGTCCGTGTAATTGACAGAAGAGTCTCCGCTTGGACTGGGTGCACATGCGGAAAGAATCCCCACGAGAATCAACATGAAGCTAGAAGATCGCATGGCCACAATCCTATTTGATTCCCTAATAAGCTGGTAGATTCCCCAGGTCTGATCTTCCTTGTAGGAATCACATCTTCAGGGGAGAATGCGGCGTTGGTGCTGCTCGCCGCGTGTGACAGGAATTCCTACTAAAAGTAGAGGGCCTGAGGTAGTGACCTTTGGGCCTATGGAGCAAGAACCCATGTTTCTCTCCCGCTACGCTTTCCCTGAGTGTTCCTGGGAAAGCTTCCCAGCCAAATGTGGGGTGCTCGGCATTCTGGCCAAGGCCGCATAATAATGCGAAGGGGAGATACTGCAGCCATTGTGGTTGCTCTGTCGCTGTCTGTAGCGGCTTCGCTGGGGCTGGCTTATGCGACGCAGTCGCAGAAAACCATCCAAGAGGGTGTTTTCACAGAGGGGCAGGTTAAGCAAGGCGAGAAAGTTTGGGAGGAAATTTGTTCACAGTGCCATCCCATGGACATCTTCGGGCCCGACTACATGATTGGATGGGAAGGGGCCACAGCTGGCGAGCTCTTCGAACTCCTACAGGCAACCATGCCGTACGAGAGCCCTGGCATTCTTGCTGATAATGAGTATCTTGAGGTTATGGTGTTCCTTTTCAGCCTCAATGGAGTGAAGCACGGACAAGAAGAACTGCCGGCCGATCCGCCCCAACTCTACGAAATCACGATTGCCGGGCCCTTCGAGTGGTCTGGCGGAGGGCGTTGAGCAGGATGCCTAGGCATTGGCGGTTTTCCCAGATGTTTGGGCTGTTGGCGCTTGTCGGTTTCCTGGCTACTGGCGGCATCATTCCAGCTTCCCAGGAAAGTGTTGCCGCTGGGGAATGGCGCGCTTACGGAGGAGATCACGCGGCCAGCGGTTATTCTCCACTCGACCAAATAACCTCCGCAAACGTCACCGATCTCGAAATCGCCTGGGAATGGACGGGACGTAATTTCGGTCCCCGCTCCGAGGTGCGTACCCAGACCAGGCCTTTGATGATCAATGGCGTGCTTTATGCTACGGCCGGAACACGCCGGGCAGTCGTCGCCATTGATCCGGGAACCGGTGAAACTATCTGGACGTTTCGTCTTGACGAAGGGGAGCGTTATGCCGAGGCGCCAAGGCGTAATTCCGGACGCGGTGTTGCCTACTGGAGCCCGGGAGGATCCGGCGAAGGTGCCCGCATATTCGTTGTCACTCCTGGGTACCATCTGATCGCGCTCGATGCCTTTAACGGTCGGCCGATCTCAGAATTTGGTGAAGATGGTGTCCTCGATCTTATGATGGGGGTACGTGGCGGAGTTCCACCGGTTGGTCGCATAGGTTCGAGTTCGCCACCGGTGATAGTGGGGGATGTTGTGGTAGTTGGTTCGGCACAGGAGGTCGGGATGGCTCCCGACTCCATGCGCAACATCAAAGGTGACGTGCGCGGCTTCGATGCTCGCACCGGCGAGCTCATGTGGACTTTTCATACGATTCCGGCTAGCGGTGAGTTTGGTCACGATACTTGGGAAGATGCCTCGGCAGAGTATTCTGGCAATGCCGGTGTGTGGGCACCGTTTTCCGCTGACCTTGAACTCGGCTATGTCTACCTTCCGGTCGAGGCTGCTACCAGCGACTATTACGGAGGGCATCGACCCGGTGACAACTTGTTTTCCAGCAGTCTCGTTTGCCTTAACGCTCGAACAGGGGAGCGTGTTTGGCATTATCAGCTCATCCATCATGATATTTGGGATTGGGATCTACCTGCCGCGCCAATCCTTATCGATATTGAAGTCGACGGCCGACCAATCAAAGCAGTTGCTCAGATTACCAAGCAAGCCTGGGTCTATGTCTTCGACCGCGAAACAGGTGAACCGGTATGGCCGATTGAAGAATTGCCGGTACCACAGTCTGACGTACCCGGAGAAAAAACCTCTCCGACCCAGCCACATCCGACCAAGCCGGCTCCGTTTGATCGCCAGGGGTTCTCCGAGAGCGACCTAATTGACTTCACCCCCGAGTTGCGGGCTCAGGCTCTCGAGCTTGCGCAGAACTACCGGATGGGGCCGATCTTCACTCCTCCTTCTCTTGTCGGTGGGCCGGATGGTACGCGCGGGACGTTGATGCTGCCCGATGAAATGGGCGGCGGCAATTGGGAAGGTGGAGCGGTCGACCCGGAAACTGGGATGTTGTATGTCGGTTCATATACCACACTGACGGCGTTTGGCCTCCGGGTAGCTAACCCCGAACGAAGCGATTTGAACTTTTGGGCAGGCGGCCGAGCGCCGCGATTGCCCCGGGGATTGCCGATCGTCAAACCTCCGTGGGGAAGGATTACCGCCATCGATTTAAACACCGGCGATCATGCTTGGATGGTTCCCAATGGAGACACTCCGGATAACATCAAGAACCATTCGCTATTACGTGACGTGGAGTTGCCGCGAACAGGAAAACCATCACGTCCCATGTTGATGGTTACAAAAACGCTACTTTTCTCCGGGGAAGGCCTCAGTGGTGGCCCCGTGTTTCGCGCTCACGATAAGGCAACTGGGGAGACGATCGCCGAACTTGAATTGCCAGCAACGGTAACCGGACTCCCAATTACCTATATGCACGAGGGGCGGCAGTACATCGTCGTTGCGGTGGGATCACGAGGTTATCGGGCCGGTCTCGTTGCTCTCGCGCTGCCCGATTGAGTGTAGTCGAGACCAACCTTATCTGGACGCACTAGGTCTTCGGATCACCGCTGATCGGGCCGAACATTTTCTCTAATGTGCCGCAGAGACCGTGTTGCGCAATACCCCAACACCCTGAACCTCGATTTCAACCACATCGCCCGGTGTCATGGCACGAGTTGAGCCCGGGGTTCCAGTAAAGATTACATCGCCCGGATAGAGGGTCACGTAGCGGCTAATGTAGCTGACGATATAGTCGACTCCGAATATTAGGTCTTCAGAACTTGCCGACTGGCGGGTTTCACCGTTGAGGCGTGTTTCTACTAACAAGTCATTGTAGTCAAGCCCGGTTACGATGGCTGGGCCAATGGGCCCAAAAGTGTCGGAGCCCTTTGCGCGTACCCACTGCAAATCGGCACCCTGCCACGCGCGCTCAGAAACATCGTTCCCGGCAGTAACACCGAAGATGTGATCGGCTGCATCTTCAATTGGAACGTTCTTGGTGGTGCTTCCGATAACGACGACCAACTCGCCTTCGTAGTGCACGTCGCCGGCATCGCTCGGGATAACGATCTCGGCGTCGGGACCGATGATCGAGGTCGGGAATTTCGCAAAGAGCCCCGGATATTCAGCTACCGGACTGTCGCCGATATGGCTACGGCCTTCTTCGATGTGGCTACGGTAATTCAGGCCAACGGCGATGACCTTCGAAGGCTCAACCGGTGCTAGTAGTGTCAAATTGGCTAACGGCATACTGCGACCGCTGCGCGATGGTGAAGCAAAAATGTCGCCATCGAGTTCGTATACAGTAGTGTCCTCAAGAACACCGTAGGACGTGCTGCCTTCGTAGCTATAGCGAACATATTTAGTCACTTGTTGACTTGCCTCCACTTTGCTTTCAAGAGCTGGGATGCCTGCGCCGGCGAACAATGCCGTGGCGATGAGCCCAGCAACAATCCAGGTCGTGACGTGAGTGAATGGGTTGTTCATCGGTTCTTCCTTCAGTCAATTTGCTGTAGTCGCTAGAGAAGTATCCGTACCTGGACTGCAGTCGGCAAGGAGAATTGATAACTCAAGACGATTTTGGGCTATGCAAACGCTGGTGCGGTAGCCTCTTTATATGGTGAGTTCAACTACAGTGGTGCCGGTGATGCTCTATGACGGTGATTGCGACTTTTGTAAGCGCTGGATATGCCACTGGCAGGGTTTGACCGGAACCGCCGTTGAATACGTACCGTATCAAGAAGCACTCGATCGCTTCCCTCAGATCTCACGAGAATCAGCTGAGGCTGCGGTGCATCTAGTTTTGGCAGGAGGGGAAGTGCTTTCTGGGGCTGCTGCTGTGTGCCACACCTTGAAAGATGTTCGGGGCTGGGGTTGGGTAAATTGGGCCTACGGAAAGGTGTCGGGTTTCCGTCTGGTTTCAGAGGCACTCTATTGGTTAGTGGCGCGCAACCGGGTGGTCTTGAGCCTGTTTATGAGGCAGCCAAAGGAAGGACCTGAGGTTTCGTGAAGAGAGACGTTAACGTACGCTCTTGCGAATCTTGCCTCTGAAGGATTCAAAAGAATCCTGCTCGATTTCCCACAGGGAGCCTTATAGATGGAACGGCCTGGTGGCGTTACGGTGGACGTCGGCGGTCGCTATATGCCTGTCCTCCTGTTGATGTTTGTTGGCAGCGGTTGCGCCGCCTTGATCTACGAAATCGTTTGGTTTCAGCTGTTGCGCCAGGTAATAGGTGCTTCGGCAATCTCGCTCGGTATCCTGTTGATTAGTTATATGGGAGGTCTGTTTCTCGGCAGTCTGGCGTTCTCTAAATACGTTTCGATGCGTCACCATCCGCTAAAGGTCTACGCAGTGCTTGAGATCGGCATAGGCTTGATCGGTATCGCTTTGTTGCTGTTTTTACCTTTGGTGGGCCATATTTATTCTGGTGTTGTTGGCTACGGGTTCGCTGGAGTGCTATTGCGCTCCATCATCTGTCTGCTCTGCTTGCTTCCGCCAACGATTCTAATGGGCGCGACCTTGCCGGCTATCTCACGTTACATGGAGATGACCCGGGTAGGGATCTCGCGCGTTGGCCTCTTGTACACTGCCAACATCGGTGGCGCGGTAGCCGGGTGCCTGTTCGCCGGGTTCTATCTGTTAAGGGTCTATGACATGGTGATCGCGACCCTGGTCGCCGCGGCGATCAATATTTTGATTGCCATGGTTGCTTTTTGGCTCATCGTCAGGGGTGTGCCGTTTGTTTCGTCCAAGGCCAAGGCTCTCATCTCCACTAAGGCTCCGAACCCCTGGGTGTACGTAGTTATTGGGCTGTCAGGGTTCACGTCACTCGGTACTCAAGTGGTTTGGACACGACTGATCTCACTGCTGTTCGGTGGCACCGTATATACCTTTTCAATCATTCTGGCGGTCTTCTTGATTGGGTTGGGGATTGGCAGCGCTGTTGGTTCGTTTCTTGCTCAACAGGTACGACGACCAGGCATGGCCCTCGGCTGGACGCAACTGCTATTGGTGTTCGCTATTCCGGCCGGGGCCTTCATGATTTCAAAAGAACTCCCGTTCTGGTATCTGAACCCGGAGTTCTACGATGACATTACGCTGCGCTACGGTCACGATTTGATGAGAGCTACGGTCGCAATGTTGTTTGCTACCTGCTTATGGGGGGCGAGTTTTCCGCTGGCGTTAGCGGCGATCGCCAGGCCAGAACAGGACCTCGGCGACTTGGTTGGTCGTGTTTACGCTGCCAACACGGCTGGGGCGATCCTAGGTTCGGCAATGTTTAGTATGTATATGATTCCAGCACTCGGCACTCACCAGTCGCAGCAAAGGTTGACGCTACTTGCTGGCTTGGCTGCTGCGTCGATGTTCGTTTCCGATCGTCTGACGGCTTCTGGGGCCGTTGAGTTACAACCTACGGAAACCACTAGCGAAAGTGCTTACGCGTCTATGCTTGCGCGGGCTGGCGGTTGGGTGGGAATTGCCCGCCTCGCAGGGCCTGCAACGGTGGTTCTGGCGCTGACGTTCATGTTGGTCGGGTTGGTGACTCCGGTGCCGGACGGGCTGATTGCCTACGGACGTTTCGTTGAGGATTGGGACGCGGTTTCCGCCTACCATTATGTCGGCGAAGGAATGAATTCGTCAGTGGCGGTCTCCGAGTGGCCGGAGGACAACGTTCGCAGCTTTCACGTCGGTGGCAAGGTGGTGGCTTCAACTCGACGCGTCGACATGCGCGTGCAGCGGATGTTGGGCCACCTGCCGGCGATGTTTCAGGGTGGGCCGAAGTCGGTATTGGTGGTTGGCTTCGGTGCTGGGGTTACCGCCGGGTCCTTCGTCGTGCACGATGAGGTCGAACGCATCGTTGTGTGCGAGATCGAACCTCTAGTGCCCCAGGCGGCCGCAGCCTGGCTCGGCCCAGAGAATTACGACATCATCGAGGATCCCCGTACCGAGTTGATCTTTGACGACGCGCGCCACTTTATTGCTACCACGGATGAAACCTTCGATGTCATTACTTCAGACCCGATTCACCCGTGGGTCAGCGGTTCCGCTGCCCTCTACTCGGCGGAGTACTACGAGCTCGTAAAGCAGCGGCTTAACCCCGGCGGGGTGGTTGCTCAATGGCTGCCGCTCTATGAGACAAGCGAGGAGGCTGTTAAAAGCAGCTTGGCTACCTTCTTGGAAGCGTTCCCCAACGGGACGGTATGGAACAGTGATATCTTCGGCGACGGTTACGACGTCGTGATGGTTGGCTGGGTCGGGGAAATGAAGCTTGACCTGTTAGCGCTTGAGCAACACCTTTCCCGGAACCTCCGCGTACGGCAGTCGCTTGCGGATGTCGATTTCTATTCGGGCACTGACCTGTTGACTTCGTACGTCGGGCAGGGGAGCGACCTCAGGCCATGGCTCATGGACGCTCAGATCAATCGCGACCGGAGCCTCCGCTTGCAGTATCTCGCCGGCCTGGCTATTGATGAGAACGACGCTATCCAAATTCTCACCTCGATGACCCAATACCGTCGTTACCCTAATGATCTTTTCTTAGTGCCGCCGAACATGGAAAGGCAGCTGCGCCAGTCGTTTGACTATGGTGCCGTTCGTTAGGAGGAACTGATTATGCGCTTTGCTCTCGTAGCTTCCTTGATGCTCGCGATCTTTGCTCTCGACGCGCCGGCCCGCGCGCAGCGAACCGACACGACTATTTCCGCTGCCGACGCGATTTTTGCCCCATGGGATGAGCCTGGTTCTCCCGGATGTGCCCTTGGCGTGGTTGAAGACGGCGAATTCATATACGAGCGTGGCTACGGATTCGCGAACCTTGACTGGGACATCCCAAGTGCCACCGACACAGTCTTCTACGTTGGCTCAGTTTCGAAGCAGTTCACCGCCGCCGTAATTGCGTTGCTAGCTGAAGAGGGAGCCGTCGATCTTGATGAGAATATACGGGAATATTTCCCGGAAATTCCCAAGTACGTGCGGCCGATCACCGTACGTCACCTTGTGCACCATACCAGCGGTTTGCGCGACATCTATACACTCATGTCCCTGGCTGGGATCCGGCTCGAGGATGTTTTCACTGATGAGCAGGCGATCGAACTAATCGCGGCACAGCGAGAAACTAACTTCGAGCCGGGCAGCGAATACCTGTACAGCAATTCGGGATATTTCTTGCTCGCTCAACTTGTTGAGCGTGTTTCCGGCAAGACGCTTCGGGAATTCGCCGAGGAAAGGATTTTCGTCCCTCTTGGTATGAAGGACACACACTTTCATGATCGGCCGAGCCATATCGTAGGTCGCCGAGCGATTAGTTATCAGGATTCCGATCTTGATGGGCACCAAGAGTTTCAAGTCAGTTACCTTGGCAACTTCGACAAGGTCGGCGCGGGTGGCCTGTACACTACCGTTAGGGACCTGCTGCTGTGGGACCACAATTTTTACAGTGGCGATGTTGGCGGCCAACCTTTTCTTGACCTGATCCACACACGTGGTGCTCTCAACGATGGTTCGCAACTTACTTATGCCTTTGGGCTAACCGTAGATGAGTATCGCGGCCTCAAGACGGTTAGTCATGGTGGTTCGATGATGGGGTTTAAAGCCGCCTACCTGCAGTTTCCTGAGCAGCGTTTTTCTGTGATTGCAACCTGCAATCTCGGTTCCATCAATCCGATGCCTCTTGCGCAGCAAGTTGCCGATGTGTATCTCGGAGACCAGCTAGCCCGAGCAGTACCGAGCAGCACAACCATGCGGCGTAGTAACTCTTCAACAGCTTCTGAGCCCTTTGCTAATGATGAGATTGTTGGGCTTGCTGGGACTTTCTACAGCGATGAACTTGATGTTAGTTACGAACTGGCTGTCGAAAACGGTCAGCTATGGCTTCGTTTGCGCAACACACCACCGCGTCTTCTCCGAAAGTTGGAGGACGGCCAGGCTCGTGCTGGCACCTGGAACCTTGCTTTCGAGCACGATGCTGCTGAGATCGCAAGCGCTTTCACGATCAACGCTGGCCGGGTGACTAACATTCGCTTCAAGCGCCGGTGATCATCTAGTACATCACACACGGCGCTAGCTTCGTTGGCCCCCTCGAACTCGGTGACTAGTTGCCAAACTGTAAATCCGTTGCTCTAGAAACTTTTTACCGTTACGCTCTGGGATCGATTTTCCTGGTACAACGAGGTGCGCCTTGAAGAGACTTACCATTGCGATCGTATCGCTGCTTGTCATCGTTTCCTTTGCGCCGTTGGCTGAGGCTCAGACTGGCTTTAGTCGTTCCGTGGCGGTTAGTGGCAACGAAGTTTTCATTGGAGAACCAGGTAACAACGTTCCCTCTGGTTTTGTCTATATCTACCGGAACCAGAATGGGACCTGGGTCGAAGTCCTAGCGCTGACCGCCGACGATGCCACTGACGGTGATGGCTTTGGTACCGCTGTGGTTGCCAACGGTGACGAACTTTTGGTCAGCGCTGTCAGGGCTGGTCAGGGCATCGTCTACATATTCAATCGCGATGGGCGGTCGTGGGTCCAAACGGGGACAATCGCTGCCGCCGTTAGCAACACGGGCGAGAGCTTCGGTAGCTCGCTGGTACTGGTTGGTGACACTCTCTATGTTGGGGCGAGCGGAGCGAACTCGAATCAGGGTGCAACCTATGTTTTCGAGCGCCAGGGTAGTAGCTGGGGCGAAATTGGGCGCCTGGAAGGTGACGTGCCGGAAGCGGCGCCCGAGGATGCGGAACCGCAGCCACGGCGCCGTCGTGGCCCCGTTGGTCCGCGCTTCGGAAGCGCGATCGCTGCCGAGGGTGACTATGTCCTGATCGGTGCCCCCGGTACCGACCGGGCCGCAGGGGTTGTCTACGGGTTTCGTCGTGTCGGCAACTCATTCGAACGCATCGCGAAGTTTCCTGAGGAGGGCACTGCAGGCGCCGGGTTCGGGGGCGCGATCACGATGTACGCGGGTTCAGCGCTGATCGGCTCTTCCGGTGCCAACGGGGGTGTTGGATCGGTGGCCGTGTATTTGTTCGATGAAGAGTCGGAACAGTGGAACAGTAGCTTGAGTCTGCAGCCTTTTGATGCCACCTCGGGTGTAGGCTTCGGATCGTCTATCGTGGCGGCTGGCAATGAGATCTTTATCGGCGCCCCAGGATCTGGTGGAGGCGGAGCGATTTACCGTTTCGATAGCCACGACACAGGAAATGGCCAGATCAACATTGGCGGCGTATCTAAAGTGGGTCCAGGGAGCCTAAGCGGCCGAGCGCAGTTTGCCAGCACGCTAGCATTCAATGGTGATGTGATGGTTGCTGGCATGCCAGGTGACGACCGCGGTTCCGGGACTGCGATGATCATGACGCGTGGCTACAACGGCTGGAACCATACTAAGGTGTTGAGCGAGAGGAAGGGCTTGCCTGCACTAACTGGTGAGTTGATGGAATGCACGGATGGAATGATCGACCGCTACCCATGCAAGGGCGTCGATATCCTCTCGTTCTTGCCGATGCGGGATATGGGTGGTGGCCGTGGGATGACCACCAACGACATCTGGGGCTGGACCGACCCGGAGACCGGCAGAGACTATGCACTTGTGTGCATGACCGAAAAGATGTCGTTTGTCGATGTCACTGACCCTTATTATCCGGTCTTCGTCGGAACACTGGACATGCATGAGGGCGCGCGCCCAGCCACCTGGCGCGATGTCAAGGTGCGTGCCGATCATGCCTACATTGTCTCCGACGGTGCAGGCGAGCATGGTGTGCAGGTGTTCGATTTGACCCGGTTGCGTGAGTTCGATGGAGAGGCGATCGTTTTCGACGAGGACGCCCACTATGGGTTGATCGACAGCGCCCACAACATTGTAATTAACGAAGACTCAGCATTTGCGTTTGTTGTCGGTGCTAGCGGTGGTGGCGAGACCTGCGGCGGCGGGTTACACATGGTCAACATTGAGGACCCACAGCAACCGGCGTTTGCCGGCTGTTTCGCCGACGTCACCACGGGCCGACGCGGCACCGGTTATTCGCACGACGCGCAGTGCGTCATCTACAACGGTCCTGATACCCGCTACACGGGACACGAGATCTGCTTCGGTTCCAACGAGACGGCGCTGTCGATCGCCGACGTTACCGATAAGCGGAACCCCGTGGCGGTCGGCATGTCGACGTATCCAAACGTTGCCTACACCCATCAGGGCTGGCTGACCGAGGATCACGAATACTTTTACATGAACGACGAGGGGGACGAGCCGCAAGGACTGGTGGAAGGTACACGCACACTGGTGTGGGATGTCCGCGAGCTTGATGATCCGGTGCTGGCTGGCGAGTACATCGCTGATGTTACGTCGACTGACCATAACCTCTATGTGGTCGACGACCTCATGTATCAGAGCAATTACGACGCCGGTTTACGTATCTTCGATGTGTCGACCCCCGAGGACCCCAAGGAGATCGGCTACTTCGACACTAGTCCTGAGGGGATGTCCGGTGCGAGTTCGTGGAGCAACTATCCTTTCTTCGAATCGCGCGTTGTGATTTTCACGTCTGGCCGTTCAGGTTTGTTCATTGCTAAGTTGCGCGACGACGCAAGGTAGACGGGCACCGAATCAGCATCATGAGCCCCGTTCGCTTTCAGGACGGGGTTTCGTGTCTGTGGGTAAGCGGTTTATGAGTTCAAAATGAGATCCCTTATGGAATTCGAGCGCGCCACACTGGCGCACCGGCCAACGGCCCTCGAGCCGATGCCGAACATCAGCGTCGATCTAGGTGGCCCGGATGTGTGGGTCAAGCGCGACGATTGCACAGGTTTGGGGATGGGTGGCAACAAGGCACGGCAGCTCGAGTTCTACTTTGGAGACGCGCTAGCCCGGGGTGCCGACACCGTACTGATTACTGGTGCCGTGCAATCGAACTACGTCCGAGCCACTGCCGCTGCGGCTGCCAAGCTTGGTATGGGCTGCGAAATCCAGCTTGAAGAACGTGTCAGAGGCATGGATGAGACGTATAGGTGTTCCGGGAACGTGCTTCTGGATCAACTCTTCGGCGCCCGATTGCATAGCTACCCCGAGGGGGAGGACGAGACCGGCGCCGATGCCGAGCTTGATGCAATAGCCGAGCGTCTGCGCAGCCAGGGAAAGAGCCCCTACGTTATTTATCTATCCGAGGGGCACCAGCCACTTGGTGCTCTTGGGTACGTTGAGGCTGCCAGGGAAATTCTTGAACAGGCAGCCGTCCTTGGGGCCGATTTCGAGGCCATCGTTGTTCCCAGTGGCAGTGGGGCAACCCACGCGGGATTGCTGGTTGGATTGCGCGCCGCCGGATCTGAGGTACCAGTCCACGGTATCTCGGTGCGTCGCGATGCTAAGAGCCAGGCGGAGCGAATTCTCCGCACCGCGCGCACCACCGGAGAGGAACTCCTTGGTGTGGCTGACTTAGTGAATGAGACTGACGTCGTCGTACATGACGACTGGCTGGCGCCAGGCTATGGGCATCCCTCCGAGGACACATTGGAAGCGATAAAGATCGTGGCACAGCGTGAAGGCCTTCTCTTGGATCCGGTCTATTCTGGCAAGGCTTTTGCGGGCCTTGTCGGTCTCGTGCGTCGGGGTGACTTGAGGTCTCACGCCAGCATCTTGTTTATCCATACAGGTGGTACACCAGCACTGTTTGGGTACGCTAATCTTCTTGGCGGCATCTGAAAGCAATAGGTTTGCGCCCGGAATAGCTTTGGGGCACAATAGTTATTGAGTCTCAGTCTCAATTAGATTAAAGGAACACCAACAGTGTCAAGAGTTCAGATTGTCTGCACATCAGTCATTTCTTTGCCCCTTGTCTTTATGGCTGCCGCAGTGCTTGCACTAGCCCAAGTGGGTACGAACAACACTGTGCTGAACGCAAACTTGGCCAGCGAAGACGAGTTGCAGACGGTTCCGCATATCGATGCAACCATAGTGCAGGCCATCATTTCCGGACGGCCATACCTGACCGCCACAGCTTTTGACGCGACGTTGCGTGCTGCTTCATTGTCCGACCAGCAACGCGCCGAAGTCCGAGTGAAGCTGTTTGTACCGATTAACCTCAACACCGCCAGCGAAGAAGAAATGATGTTGGTGCCAGGTGTCGGCAGCCGTATGGCGCACGAGTTCGATGAGTACCGCCCCTGGGAAGGGGGTATTGCCCGTTTTCGGCGAGAAATTGGTAAATATGTCGATGACGACGAGGTTGCACGGCTTGAGCAGTACGTCTTCGTACCGATGGGTCTAAACACGGCGTCTGGCGAGGACTTCCTCACCATTCCAGGTGTCGGCAGCCGTATGGTGCACGAGTTCGAGGAGTATCGGCCGTACGTCAACATGGCGCAGTTCGAGCGTGAGATTGGCAAGTACGTCGACGATGATGAGGTGGCACGACTCGCCCGCTACGTATATGTCGGGCAGTAGTTGATATCGAAAGCTAACCGAGTGGAGCATTTTTCAAGTGGAATGTTGCGCCGCCTGATCCTTGCCATCCTTCTTCTCGGCATGCTCGGAGTGCTGGCCGAGCTCTATCTGATAGAGCACAACGAAGACTGGTGGCAGCTAGTGCCGATGTATCTACTGGTGGTTGGGCTGTTGGTCGTGTCCTGGTCAATGGCCAGGCCAGGAGCAGCGAGCCTGCGTAGTCTGCAAATTTTAATGGCTCTATATGTCGTCGCAGGTATCGTCGGCATTTATCAGCACTACACGGGCAACGCTGAATTTGAGCTGGAGATGTACCCTTCCCGCACTGGGTTCGAGCTGTTCTGGGAATCTCTAAAAGGGGCGACGCCAGCCCTGGTGCCTGGGATCATGACGCTGTTCGGTTTGCTGGGTCTGGCCTCAATCTTTCGTCATCCGCAGTTGGTGTCAAAGAAAGTGCCGATGAAGTAGTCTGGCTCGCGATGATCCCAGATCCCGAGCCGTCGAGCCTCACCCCGGTCGACCAGACGGAGCGCATCAATTCGCTCGACGTGCTGCGTGGTTTCGCCTTGCTCGGCATCCTGGTGATGAACATCCAGGCATTCTCGATGGTCGGCGCGGCGTACATGAACCCGACTGCCTATGGCGATCTCACCGGTGCTAACTACTGGGTCTGGTACGTTAGCCACCTGTTATTCGATCAAAAGTTTATGACCCTGTTCTCGGCGCTGTTTGGTGCCGGCATTGTACTGATGTGGCGACGCGCCGAAGCAAAGGGTCGTCCGGCGACGGGGTTTCACTACCGGCGCTCCTTATGGCTCATGGTGCTCGGCTTTGTTCACGCCTACGGGCTGTGGGCGAACGATATCCTGTTTGTTTACAGCCTCTGTGGCCTGTGGGTGTTTTGGCTCAAGCGTCGTTCACCCAAGGCGCTGATAATCATCGGGGCGATCGTCTTGATGGTCCCCCTGATACTAATGATGACAGCTGGGTTGTCGGCGCCATGGTGGTCTCAAGAGGACGTTGAGCAAATGATGGTTGGTTGGCAGCCAACGCCGGAACAAGTTGCCGAGGAGGTTGCTAACTACCAAGGAGCCTGGTCCGATCAGGGGCGGAGCCGGGTAAAGGCCGCCGTCGGGATGCATACGGAGACGTTTATTTTTTTTATTTTCTGGCGTGTCAGCGGCCTCATGATCATCGGCATGGCTCTGTTCAAGATCGGTTTCTTCAGCGCCGAGCTATCTGATCGGATCTACAAGCGGTGCATCGCGATCTCGTTTCTCGGCTTGCCCATCCTTGTATACAGCGTGTACCAGAATTTTGCCTCCGCGTGGAGTATGGAGCGCTTCTTCTTCAGCGGGGTGTACAACTACTTTGCCAGCTTGCTCATAAGTCTCGGCTATGCGAGTGGCATCATGCTGATCTGCAAGCATGGCCTGTTAACCAAGGTTACTTCGGGGCTGGCCAACGTCGGGCGCATGGCTCTGACCAACTATCTGTTACACACCATCATTGCCACGACGATCTTCTACGGTCATGGGCTTGGCTACTTCGGGCAGGTCAGCCGAGTCGGCCAGATTTTGATTGTGTCCGGCATCTGGGCGTTTCAGATTCCGTTTTCGGCCTGGTGGCTAAAACGCTTTCAGTTCGGACCGTTTGAGTGGCTTTGGCGGTCGCTATCGTACATGAAGCAACAGCCATTGATGCGATAAGAAACGCGGATCCTACTGGGTCATATACAGAGCGTTGAAGAACAACTTGAACGTGCCCTGCGTCTGTGCCCGGTGCTGCACGCGGAAGCCATACATCACGATTTTGCCGTCGTCGTAGTCAACCTCGATGACAGCGCCGCGGCCGGCTAGAAATTCATCGCCGAGCATCTCCCCGGATGCGAGCACACGGCCCTCAGACGGCCAGGTGGCGACGACTCGCATATTGCCGGCCGCCGCGTCCCAACCGTCTGGCTCGTAGGCTCGGCCGCCACCGAAAAATGCGAAGGCTTTTTCTTTCATTCCATAGCCGAGCGGGTGCTCGTTGTTGACATCGAGCTTCAAGACCGCCGGCGGCAGATAAAAGTCGGGTTGCTGAAGGCCCTGCAAGGCGTCCTTGACCGGCACATTAAAGTGTTCGAAAACGATTTGGTCCGAGCGTTCAAAGGTCAACAGCGTGCCGCCTTCTTCGACAAACTCGATAATCGCCTCGATCCCTTCGTCACCGACGCCGCCGGCGTAGGGCTCCATTATCCGCTCCTCGGAAATTCCGTTGATCAGGGCACGAGGTTGGACGCCCTGCGGGATGATCAGCACGTCAAAGTCGGCACCGAGGTCGCCCTCGCGTATACGTGCGTTGTCTATATTCTCGAAAGAAAATCTATGGTTCTCGAGTGTCAAGCGCGTCCAGCCCTCGTCCATCGATGGCTGCCAGGGTTTGTATAAGCCGATGCGGGCACTGAAGATTTGCCCCGGTATGCTGTTTCCGGTGCCTTCTGGGTCAGTGAACACGGGCACACGCATCTCCGACGCAATCTGTTGCATCCGATCGGCGATCTCAGGCGTTCGCCTTGAAATCATGAAAGTACCGGCTGGTAGCTCCCCGGCCTCGATAGTTAGCGGTCCTGCGCTTCGATAGACTTCGACGCCTTCGGAAAGCAGTTGGTTGACGGCAACGTAGCTTTCGTTGATCCGCGGATCGAGAGCGTAACCGCTACGTGCTTGGCTAGGGACCTCCGGCATCGGCGGCACTGCGGTGCTGATTGTTGTGGTGGTGACGTCGAACTGAGTATCGACGCGGACAACGTCGACTCCCATTTGCATCGACATGGTATAGCCGGTGGAATCGTAGCGTCGCTCAACTGGGCCGTCACGATACTGGTACTTGATCTCGGGAGCACGTGGCTCCAGCAGGTCGATCAAGGCGGGACGGCCTCGCTGGGCCCCAGGAATGATGAACGAGCCCGCGGCGTAGGTGACCGGCTCGGGTTCCATTTCGGGCTCTTCCTCGTTGCCTTCTTCAGCCTCTTCGGTTTCTTCCTCGTTGCCTTCTTCAGCCTCTTCGGTTTCTTCCTCGTCGCCTTCTTCAGCCTCTTCGGTTTCTTCCTCGTTGCCTTCTTCAGCCTCTTCGGTTTCTTCCTCGTCGCCTTCTTCAGCTGCTGCCTCTTCGGCGGGGTCAGGAGGGACGAATCCCGGCAGAGGAAGTGGATCTGTAGAGAGGATCGCCTCGAAAGACTCGCCCGCTTGATAGACCTCGATGCCCTGGTTGATTAGCCTCTGTACCAGGTCAGCGGCGGTGTTTGGGTCGGACTGGTCGATGGGAATCACCCAGGCGTAGGGTCCTTCGACTTCCGCCCGCTTCAGCGTTTCCTGCGCCATCAGCCATTGGTTGTAGAGAAAATCCTCTCGATTACGCGCTGTCTGCTTCAATACGCCGCGTGCCGCAATCATCTGGTAGTCGACGATGTCTCCGAGTGTCCACGTACCGCCGCGCCAAGGATCGACCATGGCGACAGAGAATTCGGAACTACCACCCCGACCACCCCGACCACCCCGACCGCCTCGACCGCCTCGACTCCCACCAGCGCGCCCAGACCGGTTGCCACTGTTCGGCGTTACTGGCGAGGCAATGCGGGCGCTTGCCGTCTCAGTAAGCAGACCGACGACGTTGTGGAAGCGCCAGTTCAGCGCTCCCTCCTGGCCATAGATGCGGTACATCTCGCCGGTGAGCACACCCTTCTTCTCTTCCGCCTGGAGGTCGGTGACGATCTGGCCCCCGAGCAGGCGAATTTCCTGGAACAGGAGTGGTGGGATGTCGGGGCTCTGTGGGTCGGGGAACGGTGGCACGAACATGCGCGCCCCTCCAGACCCCATCTGGTGCTGGTCGAGGTAAACCTGAGGGGCCCAGTCGTCAAACATGAGTTTAAACATATAACGGGTCTCGACGAGATTGCCCATGAAGAAGTCGCGATTGTTATCGTGGCCAGCATAGTGGTGGTACAGGTACGGCATCGGTGCTTCTTCGAAGTCAGTGCCGAGGTTTTGGTTGTACCAGTCGGTAACCATGATCTGGCCGTCGGGATTCGACGACGGCACCAGAACCATGATTACGTTGTCAAGAATTTCATCCATTAGCGGGGTGTTTGACGTTGCCATCTCGTAGATCAGTTGCACGCTAGTCTGCGACGAGCCGATCTCGGAACTGTGAATGTTGTGGTTCAGGACGACAGTGACTTTGCCTTCCTGGGCCATCGCCCGCGCCTCTTCTTGTGAAAGACTGCGACCGTCGGCGAGTTGACGGCCTATCTCAACGTAGCGGTCAATGTCAGCGAAGTTCCCAGGCGCAGTCACGACTACCGAGACGAAGCGGTTGGCGAGAGTTGTGGGGCCGTATTCGTCAACGCGCACGCGGTCGGAAGCCTCGGCAAGCAGGTCGAAGTACTCCAGGATCTTGTCCCAGCGGGCGAGCTTCTCATCGGTACCGATCGGGAAACCAAAGAACTCTTCTGGTGCCGGGATCTCTGCCTGGGGAACCGCGAAAGCGATTGAACTTGCCAGCAACGCGACGAGCAGCATGATGGCAGGCCCGGTGCATGCACGTTGACGGACGGGATGAAGTGGGGTTTCAGCAGTTCGTGGTGTCATCGATCTTCCTTCGAGTCGACCGCGTTAGGGTCACGTGTATGTTGGAATCGTCCCAGCAGGGTACCGCATCGATTTGCACCCGTCGCCAGAACCGTGGGCCTGTTAGAAAGGAGCTAACTGCTCCTGGGTAGGTTCTGCTCAGCAGTACCAGGGTTCGCTGAGATAGGGGATTGTGGCCCAGGGTCTTATAGCGGTTACTGCTGGCAAGGCAATAGGTTGTTCGAGCCTTGGACCCAAGAGCTCACAAATCTGCCCGAAAATTTCTGGTCGGTCCTTATTGTTGCCAGCGTCCTCAATCGTAGTTTGAATCTCCCGCTGCAACTCATCGATGCGCGAATCACTATGACGCCATGGATAACCGAGTGATTGAGGTTCGAATTCATCGATTAGGCGGTTCACCTCGGGCACCTCTAACAAACACGAGCCAGCCGGAATCAACAACCGGATCGCCAACTGGATCGACGGCACGTTATTGACCAGGTTCAACTCGATGAGCGTGGAAAGCAGGTCAGCATAGCTATCGAGTGTGGTCCACGGGGTAAAGGCGACGAACGTTGGCTGTAGAGCCAGGCCTACTTCGCGGAACAATCGCACAACTTCAAAGAAATCATCCCGTGTGTGGCCCTTGTCGAGGATCTCCAAAACACGGTTGTCGACCGACTCGATCGCACTGGTTACGAACACACATCCGGTCTCACGCAGCGTCGACAGCAGAGCAGGATAAGCAAGCAGGTGCTCGACTTTTACAGTTACGTCATAGGTCAGATGCGGGTGTCGCTTGTGCAACGTTGTAACGATTTTGACCGCATGCTTAGGACCATTGAGAAAATCGGGATCTCCAAAAGTAATGTGCTCCGCACCAGCAACGACCTGCTGGTCGATGTCGGCAAGTACAACTTCAGGCTGGATGACGCGAAACTGACCACCGTAGATTGGCACAACTGGGCAATGGCGGCATAGGTGCTTGCAGCCGCGAGTTGTCTCGGTGTATCCGACGGTTCGACGCGTGCCATTGGATGTGGTGAGGTGGGCGTACTCTGCGAGTGCCGGCAAATTAATACGGCTTGGTGTCCGGAATCGTTGGCGCTTCAGCGAGATCGTCGGTTCGACTTGCCTCTTTCCCTCAATGTTGGTTTCGGGCTGGTATTCTAAAGTTTGGGCTACGTTGTCGGGGCTGGCTTGTCCCGGGGAGCAGATACGCTGCGCCAGTCTCACCAGCCCCTCCTCAAATTCACCACCGAGGATCGTACATGCGCTGCGTTGTTGCATGACCTTAGCGCTTGCCAGGGCGTAAAGGCCGTACGAGCAGACGTGAGCATCCGGGTTCCACACCACGACTTTATCAAGCACGTTTAGAGCGATCCGCGCCGCTGTGTGCATCGGCAGGTAGAAAGCGATAAGAGCAGCACGCTCGACGGCATCACGGTCAAGCCTTTGTATAGAAAGGTCCAGGCAGGCCACGTCAAAACCCGCTTCTTCAAGAAACGCAGCGGGGGAGGCGAGACCAAATGGCTGGCGCCCCATCTCGTAGGTGGAAATTAGTAGTACGCTCACGTCGATTAATCCGCGGGCTTAGGAAGCACAGAGCTGGAAGTGTCCACAGGCCGCAACGTTACTCCGTGTGCTGGGTCAGTGGAAGTTCGACGCGCGGGGTTTGCGAGTCCTTTGGCGGTTGGGTAGAGTCGGCGCGCAACGCTTCCAAAGAGGCCAGGATCTGACAATGAGTTTCAAGACCAAGACCGTAGAGTGGCTAGCGCGGACTGCAGTGCGTTTCCCGCGGGCGTTTTGGTTTTTCGTCCGTACTTGGGAATGGACGCGCCAGAAGTGGCAGGAAGCGACTCCTGGTGAGCGCTCTTGGAAGGGCGCCGCGCTAGGTTTGTTCATCGCAACAATCGTGGTTGTTGCAGACAGCGTTCTACACCGTTCGATGCTGCCATTCCCGACCTACGACCGCGTTGCCACCGCCGTGCGTGGGGTCCGTGAGGGGGTCATGTACGGTGTCGGCATGGTGATCCTTGCCACTGTAATCGCTCGCCTGCCGTGGCGTTATCGTTTGATGTTGGGAGCCTGCGCTGGGGTGCTCGCGAGCTCTTTTCCTTTCAGTACAGACGACCGGGTGTTATGGGTTAGCGTCGTTGCGTTCTCGGTTGCTGGTGCTGCGCTGGCGGTGATCTCTCGCGAGGATATTTCGACGATCACTAGGTTCCAAAAAGGCATTGCGATCATCGGTATTGTGTTCGGTATCTTGACCGTTGGTTATCTTTTGTATTGGGTGATGAATCCGGGTTTCGATGCGATCGAGTATCGTAACGCCGCTCGTGAAGCCGAGACCGGCGGAACAGCATCGGTTGTGGGCTTAGCGTTGACGGACCCTTCGGAGCGGGGGCCTCACAAGGTTCTTTATTTGACTTACGGTAGCGGTTCAGACATCCGCCGCCCGGAGTTCGGACGTGACGCTGACCTGATCACTGAGACGGTCGATGGTCGACCGTTCCTAGCTAATTGGATTGGCAGATCAGGCGATGAGCGCAAAGATTTCTGGGGCTTTGATCGCGACGAATTGCCACTGCAAGGTCGCGTTTGGTACCCGGCTGGTGATGGTCCATTCCCGCTCGTGCTCATCGTGCATGGCAACCACAGTATGTACGAGTATTCAGACCCCGGGTACGAATACTTAGGCGAGCTGCTTGCCAGTCGTGGCTACATCCTGGTGTCGGTCGATGAAAATTTCATCAACGGCAATATAAGTCAGGAGAACGATGCACGTGGCTGGCTGCTGCTTGAACACCTCAAAGTATGGGACCAATGGAATGAAGGTGAGGTCACTGGTGGCTCCGGGGAGAAAGGCGCCAGGGACAGTTTCGTGCGGGATAACGAGCAGGTATCCAACCCTTTTGTCGGTGAAATCGACATGAGCCGCATAGGGTTGATTGGTCATTCACGGGGCGGAGAGGCAGTTGCTGTTGCAGCTTTTTTTAATTCCCTTCCATATTACCCGGACGATGCAACCGTCCCGTTTGACTACAACTTCGACATCAACGCTGTGGTCGCCATCGCTCCGGTTATGGGGCAGTATCAGCCTGGCGGACGCTATACGGATCTCTCCGATATCAACTACTTCGTCATTCACGGTGCCAACGATGGTGACGTTCGTTCGTTCAGCGGTGCCAGCCAGTACGAACATATAACTTTTTCAGGTGGCCCCTACCGGTTTAAGTCGTCGTTGTACGTTATGGGGGCCAACCATGGCCAATTCAACCAAGTATGGGGTGATCGCGACTCCAGATTGCCTTCTGGTCGGTCTCTCTCGACCCGGTCGTTGATCGCGGAACACGACCAGCGCAAAGTCGCCGAGGTGTATATCAGTGCCTTTCTTGAGGCGACACTGCGTGGGCAGCTCAACTATCTGCCGTTATTTGCAGACGCTCGTGAAGGCAAGCAATGGCTACCGGAGACAGTTTATTTGGTGGAGTTCGATGACGCGCGCTCCATGAAAGTGGCGACCTTCGACGAGGACGTTGACGTGACGACCACAACGCTGGCTGGTGGCTCAACAATGGCTCAAAACCTCACTGTATGGCGAGAGCAACGGGTTTCGATGAAGTCGCGCACCAAGGAGACCGCTGGCGTATACCTCGGCTGGGAGGTCTTGGAGGATCGAAATGGTGACGATGTGGCCTATGAATATGAAGAAGCGTCTGATGAGTCTGATAGGGAGTCAACTGAAGGCAACGTAGTCACCAATCTCGACGATGATGACATCACGCCCCGTTACGTTATCGACTTGCCTGAGCAGTTTGTTGTCGATCCTTCCAGCACACTTTTTTTCTCGCTTGCGGATGCCAACGAAAGCTCAAAAGCGCCAGCCCATCTGAAACTCAAGGACGAAGAACAAAACAATCAGCATCAACAAGACCTGGGTACTCAGGAACTAGAGAGATCGCAAGATCAGAACAATCCTAATAGTAATAACGAGGAAGAAGATAAAGGCGGTCCTCGTGAGCCGATCGACTTCACAATTCGCCTCGTTGATATAAGGAGCAACGTTGCCGAAGTGCTTCTTAGCCGCTTCTCGATGGTGCAACCACAGCTTGAGGTGCAGTTGCGCAAGACGTTCGTTGATGATCCACGGACCGATTCCGAAGCTGTCTTTCAGAGCTTCTTGCTGCCACTTGAATGGTTTCTCGAGGCCAACCCGAAGTTTGATATATCGCGGCCAGCACGTATCGAATTCGTCTTTGATCGTTCTCCATCTGGGGTGGTAATCCTCGACAGTGTTGGATTTAGAACTATCCCAACTTCCTGAATGTCAATGGTTTGCCGAGGAGATTCTCTGGTGGCTGGGGTAACCTTTCTCCATGCCGATGTTTTTGACCTGCCTCGTTGTCATGTTCATGGTAGCCGTGCCAATAACTCAAACTGGTCGCAGTAACGTCGAAGAAAGCTATGGTGCGCGTCGTAGCTCTGCGTCGACTCGAGCGCTACTGGGTGGTGACGGTGAAGCGTGGGAGGGTGCGAAGAAAGTTACGTGGGGGCCCCAAATCTATACGACCTCTTTTCAGGCACTTTGGGGGGAGGAAGGCTTATTCGTGCGCTTCGATGCTGTGGATCCTTCGCCGTGGTACACGTTGACCAATCGTGACGACCATTTGTGGACGGAGGAGGTGGTCGAGATCTTCATCGACCCAGATGGCGATGGCCGCAACTACGCTGAGATTGAGATCAGCCCACACAACGTGGTTTGTGACCTGATGATATTTGAGGGTGCGCCCAATGTGCGGTCGGATATTGGTTGGGATCACGACGGACTGCAGAGCAAGGTAAGCCCTTTGAGTGGTGCTGATGGTGAGACGGTTGGCTGGATGGCCATCGCTGTCCTCCCATGGAGCAGCTTCGCGACGCTCACGGATAGCAGTGGCATCTCCATTCCGCCCCATGCTGGGGACGTTTGGCGCTTTAACATCTTCCGGATTAAGCGACCGTTTGGTCCGACAGAGCCCGATCGTGACGTTGTCTACGCTGCGTGGTCTCCGCCTAGCGGCCGGAGTTTTCACGAACCCACAGTATTTCGAGCACTGGAGTTCATCGAATGAAAAGAACCCCCGAAAAGTTATTGTCCTCAGGGGTGAGCGCCGAGTGGCTTTCCCGGGCCACGCTTCTTGTTTTCGCCGCCACTTTGCTTCTTGCCGGGTGCAGTGGAATTGGTTCTGTAAGCGAGGTTTCGACGTGGGAACAGCAGGTGATCATCCCGACCTACTCGCTTCGGCCCGACGATCCGAATCCACAGTTCTTCGAGCTCACCGGCTCCAATAACTACCCCTACACAACTCAAGATGGCTTTACCAGTGAACTCGTAGACCGTTCCTACCGTGTCGTTTATCTGGAGAACGAATACTTGCGGATCATGTGTTTGCCAGAGATCGGTGGTCGCATCCACTCCGTCTACGACAAAGTACGGGACGAAGAAATGTTTCATGTCAACCAGGTCATCAAGCCGGGGCACATTGCCCTGCGCGGCGCCTGGATTTCCGGTGGAATCGAGTGGAACCGGGGCCCGCAGGGGCACACGGTGACCAGCTTTTCGCCGGTAGATGTTGTCGGTGTGCAAAATCCAGATGGTTCAGCGTCGTTGGTAATTGGCTACACCGAGATGAATTTCCGCACCGGATGGACAGTACGCCTGACGTTGCATCCTGATCGTGCCTATCTTGATGAACGAATCGAGATTTTCAACCCAACCGATGGTTCACATCCTTACTACTTTTGGAACAACACCGCCTTCCCGCAGCGCGACGGCACTCGTTTCATTTACCCGATGACGCTGGGTACGGATCACGATGGGGTCAATTTCTTCTCGTGGCCGGTACACGAGGGCAGGGACCTTAGTTGGTTACAGAACTACCCAGAACCGACCTCGGTGTTTGGGTATCAAGTGGCGGCTGATTTCTTCGGCGCGTACGACGTCGATCGTGACTATGGCATCGTGCAGGTGGCGGACCACAAAGTGCTTCCGGGCAAAAAGGCTTGGACTTGGGGGCAGTCCGATGAGGGAATGGTGGCCCAGTCGGCACTAACGGATGATGACGGCCCGTACATCGAGGTACAGAGCGGCCCGCTTTTGACACAGGCAGATTTTGAGATGCTCAGACCGGGTGGACGTGTAGCGTGGCAGGAGTTCTGGTATCCGGTTGGTGGGTTAATCGATGGCTTCGAATACGCCACTCCTGACATGGCGGTGCAGCGCCGTGAAGCTGGGCCACTCGGAAGTTGGAATATGGCTGCAGGCATTGGAGAGGAGCCGTCTGCTGGTGTCGAGCTACGCTTTTTGTCTACCGGTGTTTTCCCGAACGCACGGCTCATAGTTCGGCGGGGGGACGAGCAGATCGTCTCGCGAACAGTCAACTTTAATCCGCGGTCGGTACAGGTCATTCCATTATCGATTGCTCCGGGCGAAGTGGTGAGCGTCAGTGTTGAATCGGATTCCGGTGCCAGTTTGCTCCGATACGAATCGCCCCTCGCTATCCCCGAAAGAACGGCACCCACGCTGGAGGACGCTCCAATACAGCCGACGAGTGACCAAATGTATCTGGATGCCCTCGATTTAGACAAGAAGAGTGATCGCCTAGGGGCCCGGCGTGGCTACAGGGCTGTCCTCGAGAGCAACTCATCCATGGAGCCTGACACTTCGGCATCGTCGGCGTTGGTGTCCCTGGCAGTGCTTGATGCTGAGGTAGGTCGTTATGAACGTGCCAAGGAGCTTCTCAACCAGGCTTGGATTGTCGATCCGGAGGATGGCATGACCCTGTATTTGCGGGGCGTGGCGAACCTACAGCTCGGTGATCTCGATGCCGCCCTTGCTGACGGATCTGCAGCCACCGAAGCCGTTCGTCCCACACCGCTTGGCCACGGTCTCGTTGGCCGCACCCGTATGAGGTTGCGTGATTTCCGGGAAGCGATCGCAGCGTTTGAAGCTGGGCTCGCCGTGAGTGACACCGATCATGTACGGCTCAGTGAGTCACACATGCTCGCTACCTACAGGTTAGGTGATATTGATAAGGCTGCGTCCGCAGCAGCAGAAGATGTGGAGTCAGGAACTGTCCGGCTTGTGCCATGGGCTGTTGCGGAGCTGGTAAAAGAGGGTTTAGGAGGGGGGAATCTTAGTGACGGTGACTTGGCGGCCAGTGCTGAAAGGTTTGCGCTATCCGTCGGCTGGGTAGGAGAGACCGAGTTCGCGCATCTTGAGCTCGCCTTCGTTCTCGCCGAACTCGGGCTAGTTCGGGAAGCTGCCGCTTTTACTCGCGCCGTCTTGGTCGAAAATCAGGATTTACCACGTCCGTTGCCGCTGTACACGATCGCGTACTTTGAACATGAGATCGGCAATAATGAGGAGTCGCAAAGCCTGCTCGCGCAAGCTAGCGAGATCAAGGCCGACTACGTTTTCCCGTCGCGGACCGAAATGATCGATGTGCTGCAGCACGCAATTTCGGAAAACCCTGATGATGCTCGGGCGCACGCGTACCTCGGAAATCTTTACGCTGGCCTCGGACGTTTTGACGAAGCCGAGCCGGAGTGGCGCCGGGCCGTGGAGATTGACTCTTTACTCAGTGTCGCGACACGCAATCTAGGACTACTTGCGTGGAGGCTCGATGGTGACCTGCCTGTTGCCGCTAGTTGGCACCGGGCAGCGATTAGCGCCAGGCCTGACGACCAGACGCTTTACCGTGACCTTGCGCGAATTCTGATCGAGCAGGGAGACGCCGACGCGGGGATTGTGGTGCTTGAGTCTCTTCCCCGTGACGAATACCGACGACCTGATGTCGTTGTTTTGCTCGCTGATACCTACACAGTTGTTAAGCGTTTCGATGACGCTATTGCACTGCTTGAATCCACTACTTTCACCAACCGCGAGGGTGTTCGTGATACCTGGGAAATTTTTTCACGCGCCCATATCAATAGAGGTATAAACCGCTACGAAAGTGGGTTTGTAGTAGATCCGGTGGCGGCGGGCACTGGTGCTGAAGAGCTGTATCTGTTCACGGAACTGCAGGCAGCGCTCACTGATTTCGACATGGCCCTTACCTATCCCGCCAACCTAAACGCTGGCCGCCCCCACGAGCCGCTTGAAGCTCGTGCCAACTACTGGAGGGGACTAACGTTCGAAGCTCTCGGCGATTCAGGGCGGGCCCAAGAAGCTTGGGAAGCCTGCGCTGCTGGCGTGCGCCGAGGGCAGGAGCAGCAGGAATATGTACGTCTTTGCGAGGGGAAGCTCCGATGAAGCGTTCCTACTCGAACCTGGGAAATCCAGGGGCACTGCCGGCTACATGAGCCCCGAGCACGCGAAGGGCAAGCCGCTCGACAAGCGGACGGACATCTGGTCGTTTGGAGTGCTGCTGTACGAGATGCTCACCGGCACCCACCTTTCCGAGGGGACGACGTCTCCGAGGTACTCGCCGGCATCCTCAAGGACGAGCCCGACTGGACGGCGCTTCCGGCGGATACTCCGATGTTGGTCAACCTAACTCTGCGCCGATGCCTGATAAAGGATCCCGAGCAGCGGCTCCACGACGTGGCCGACCCTCACGATTCCTCGGTCGTACCTCAACGCAGGCATCGACATCATGCTGGACGTGTTGCGCAACTCTCAGTGAGCGTCGGCCCACAGTCTATTGAGCATTTCCGGGAGAGAACAATGAAGATACGGATTCGAACCCAAGCGGCCGCCCTTTTTCTGCTTTCGGGCGCCATGATGCTGTTGCCGGCTTGCACTCGAGTGTCCGCCGACGAAAGCTGGGATTCCGAGACTCCGACTCCAGTCTCATCGTCGCAGTCCGATGACGCCGAACTCGTATTCTCGAGTTTGGACATCGCGCAGACGAATCGTGGCACCGTCAACATCAACGGCTACGACCGACATTTCTCCGTTACGTTCCCCACCTCATACAACCGTGAAGAAGCGTATCCGGTTGTCCTGTTTTTTCATGGCTGTATGTGTCGTCCCACAGTCAACGACGAAGGCGTTTTGAGGTATTTGGATTGGTCACCGCGGTTGGAACCGTATAAAGACGATTTCATCGTCGTCAGAATGTCTGCCTTCTCCGAGAAGAAGCCGGAGGTTCCCCGAGCGCCTGAGGACGGTGGGGCGCGCGGTATGTGGTTCTGGCATAAGGGTTTCGAGGCAGAGCGGGACGATTTCGCGTTCGTTCATACGTTGCTCAATGCACTACAGTCGTCGTCCGATATCAACATCGACCCGGAAAACATCTTCGGGGTCGGTCATTCGTCCGGGGCGATCTTTTTGCTCTCGTACGTATTGGGTGGCCCGATCGATCTAACCGATGCCGGCTTGAACGACACCTATTCCTTTAGAGCCATTTCCGTAACGGGAGGTTCAGATCTTCGGGAAGGGATTGTCGATTTCAAAGGAAACACCCCTAGCACATTGCCATCTGTTTTCCACATCCAGGGCGAGCAGGATCAAGGGCTGTGGTTCAACGGTCGAGAGACGGGCAAGAGAGGTATCAATTTCCAAGAATTCGCCAATCCTTTTCCGCCAATGATTATCGACGGACTTCGAGAGACAGTACATGGGCGTACGTACTCTGCTTGGGACGAAAACACCCCCTCAAATCCAAGTACCCTTCAAAGATGGGCCGAGCATCTCGATCTCGAGTATTCGGGGTATGAGGAGTATTCCCAGTACTACCTCTATAACTTCCCGCCGGTAACGACTTCAGAGAACGTGCTCATCGGCATGAGGATCAAGGATTGCGGGCATGGGATAGCCGTGGATCAATATCAGTCTGATTTCTTCCGAACATTCGCACAGCAGGATGGCGATTTCCGAGCATTCGACAGCGAGATATCTCGAGACACTGCTATGAGGTTTTGCGGAAACCGGCGGTGATCATGCCGGCCGGTGGGCCGACCTTTGACACGCCCGCTAGCCGGACTCGGCGGCGGCCTCCTCGAACTCGCGCCAGACTCGCAGCGTCTCGCCGACCGCCAGTTTCACCTGGCCATGCGCTTGCGCGGAATCCGCTCGTTGCTCATCGCAGCGTGGTAAACGAAGGAAGCAATGATCACGGCGTTTTTCCTGAGGTCGTCGAGCGGCAGCGTGTCAAAGTAGTCTAAGTTGGTGTGGCCGCCCGTGCCTCCGACTCGGTCTTGCAGGAACTGGAACGCAGGCAACCCGACGTTGTCGAAGGGCACGTGATCAGTGCTACCCACACCCCGCGGTGAAACCGTCGTCATCCCTAAGTCATGGAATGGCTCCGACCAGGCCGTGAACATCCTGCGCGCGGATTCGTTGCCCTGGAGGTAGATGCCGCGGTACTGGCCAGGGCCATAGTCCTGGTTGAAGTACACCGAGAAATTTTCGTGGGCGGGCGTGACACCGATCTCCGAGTCATTCGGATCGCCGAAGTGCTTCCTAACATACTCGCGCGAACCGAAGATACCTTGCTCCTCGCCGGCCCACAGCGCGACGCGGATTGTGCGTCTCGGCTCAACCCCAACGGCTTTTAGGATTCGGACTGCCTCGAGCATCACGGCTACACCCGAAGTGTTGTCGGAAGCGTTTGGGCTGGCGTGCCATGTGTCGAAATGGGCACCGAGCATCACCAACTCGTCTGCAAGGTCAGAGCCAGGAATGTCGCCTAATACGTTGCTCGCTTGCTCCACTACGTCACCAATCTGGTTGCGTATCTCAACTTCTATGATGACCGGTATGTCCCGTTCAAGGATGCGGTACATGCGGTTGTAGTGCTCGGGGTTCACCGCAACGATGGGCAGAGAGTTTAAGTTCCCCTCGCGTGACCAATTGTCGACCTTGGTTCCGGGTCGAGCGAACCCACGCACGGCCCCCGGCCAACCGCTACGTGACTCAAGAACGATCACGGCGCCTTCGGATTTAAAGAACGCGATTTGATCCACTGCGCTGAGCACATCGGGATTTCGGGGCGTAGGGGAGGGACGTGGTGTCTCAGGAGGAGCGGGTTGCTCAAGCTCTCGCAATTGCTCGTCTGTCCACCGGGTGACACCTCTGGAAAAGCGTGTTAGGTCAATAGTGGCTGGTGGCGTCGAGAGCACGGCAACCCCCTGAAGTTTGCCGCGGTAGCGCTCAAGATTCTGTTGCGTTCGTGCATCCACTATGACCACAGGCACTTGTTGTACACCGCTGGTTCCAGGTGTATTAGCGAGTGGATACCCGACCATGGGCTGGTAGTCCGGCTCAAGCATGTGTAACGAAAAATACTCATTGTCCCAGCTCACTCCGTAGTCCATGAACGGCTCGATAGCCGTGTTCATTAGTCCTATTCGGTTCATTTCGGCAACCGCCCATTGCTGGGCGCGTTGCATGTCACGGGACAGCGTGTACCGCGCCCCTAGAACATCGGTCATGTAGGAGAGCGTGGCAGCAAGCTGTGAGCGTTCTAGTCCCTCCTCACGGATGGAGTTAACCATCTGCCAATCAACGGCGGGCGATTCATCTTGCGCGAACCCGGGTTGGAGCAAAGTAAGGATGAAAAAACTTATGGCAATTGCACGATGGATCATGGTCCGCTCCGTTCATTTCGGTCCTTGCAGCTTCGTTTCTCGGAGCAGGCTACAAAGAAACCCCAAAGCGTGGCAACGTTAGCGTTCCAGGTCGCAGAGTTTCTTGGGCTCGGGTGGCGAGTCGCAAGGCCATAGGACTTGACCTTCTGTGCGGGCGATCGTTAGTGTCCGTCCGTAATTTTCTCCGAAATAGGAGGCACGGAATGAAACATCAAGACCATGAATTGAGCCGCCGAAGGTTCCTCGGTGGCAGCGCCGCAGCGGGTCTTGCGGGGTTGACGGGAACCGCTTGTCAGGCTGGGTCGGATACGAGCATCGTAGCGTTCGATGCGCAGGGCACCGCTGCTTCGGGTAGCATCGCCAACTCTGAAGCGTCTCTGCGCGACAACATCTACACTCGTCTGCTTGGAGTCCGCCCGCACCTTGGTGCCCACGAGCACATCACGACCCTGGGTGGCTCCAGGATGCCAGCAGAGGTCCTGAGTGCTATGGCGGAAGCCAACGACTACTTCGTCGACATGCACGAACTGACCGCGGCGGCCGGGAGCCGAGTCGCTCAATTGATGGGCGCCGAAGACGCCCTGGTTACCTGCGGCGCTTTCTCGGCGATGATCCTTGGAGCCGCCGCCTGTCTAACCGGCACCGATCCAGACAAGATCAGGGACCTGCCGCATCCGACTTGGCCCCAACGTGAGTGTCTCATCCAAACCGAGCATCGTTTCAGCTACGACCGTGCCTACCGTGCGGCTGGAATGAGGATCGTTGAGGCTTCCACGCGCGAGGATGTGGCGGCGAAGATCAACGAGAATACGGCGATGATCGCGGTCCTCGTTGCGGTTGAAAAGCAAAAGGAGTTTGGACCACCCCTTCCCAGGAAGCGGGCAACGGACCACGGTGACCACGTCATCATGCCGGAAGAATTCATCGAGATCGGCAAGCGAGCTGGTGTTCCCGTGCTGGTCGACATGGCCTCCGACCTGCCGCGAGTGAGCCTGTCACGCTTCATTTCAGCGGGAGCCGACTTGGTGACGATCAGCGGAGGAAAAGGGATTCGCGGCCCTCAATCGACCGGTATTCTCGCCGGGCGCTCCGATCTGATTGAAGCCGCCAGACTGCATGCCTCGCCCAACGGCAACCTCGGCCGTGGAATGAAGGTCGGAAAGGAAGAAATCATCGGCCTCGTCGTCGCCCTGGAACGCTTCGTTGCACTTGATCACCAGGCTTTGGTGGAAGGCTGGAATGCAAAAGCGCGCTGGATCGCCGACGAGATTCAGGACATCGATGGCCTCAATGCAGAGTACGCACTCAACACAGTAGGCTACGCTGATGTAGAGCTTGCCTGGGACGAAGAGGTCTTTCCTGTGACTGCGGACGAGGTTCGGCAGCGCCTCAGGGACGGTGAGCCTCGATTGGCCTACGACGGTGTGACGGTGCGGACGCGGTGCTTGAGGGATGGTGAAGAAGTTCTGGTGGCGAAGCGCTTGCGCCAGCTTTTTGAGGAGGAACTCCGTGGTGTGTAGAGTAGCAGTCGTCTCTTTGTCGTCGTCCCGGCCAGCCTTCACAGTCACGTTTTCGTTGCTGATACTCATCGCCGCTGGGGCAGCCTTTTCCTTTCCTGGACCGCAGGACAACCCGCACCTCGTAGTTTATGAAGGCGCCGACGGGCCAGGAGCCGGTAAGCACATCGTCTTGATAGCGGGTGACCACGAATACCGTTCTGAAGAGATCTTGCCCGCGATGGCTCGGATCCTGGCCAAGAACCTGGGCTTCAAGTCCAGTGTCTTCTTCACGCTCGACGATGAGGGCTTCATCGAGCCCGGCAGCTCCAACATCACCGGCCTCGACGCGCTTGACACCGCTGACCTGTTAATCGTTGGTCTTCGCTTTCAGGACTTTTCCACCGAAGAGATGCAGCACGTGGTGGACTACCTCGATCGCGGCGGTCCGGTTCTGGGTATTCGCACCTCGACGCACGCTTTCCGGATTGCGGGAGGGCCCTTCGTCAAGTACACGTGGGACTATGCCGGCGAAGAGTACAAGGGTGGTTTTGGCCGCCAGGTTTTGGGCGAGACCTGGGTTGGGCACTACGGTGATAACCACGAGCAAAGTTCAAGAATTCTGCCCAGTGAGGACCAAGCAACTCATCCAATTATGCGGGGTGTGAGTGACATCCACGTGCAGTCCGGTGGATATAGGGCCGACCCAATGCCGGGGTCTATTGTCCTTGGCATGGGCCAGGTGCTTAATGGCATGGACCCCGATTCCCCCCCAGATCCCGGGAAAGAGTTGCTTCCTGTCGCCTGGACACGGGCATACCAAGGGGGCAACGGGAGGCAGGGCCGAGTCTTTACGACCACCCACGGTGCTTCCGAGGACTTCCTGAACCCTGGATTTCGGCGAATGCTGGTAAACGCTGCGCTTTGGGCGTTGGGTTTGGAGGACTCGATTAAAGCTGACATCGAAGTGTCCCCAGTCGGGCCTTACAACCCAGTACTCTTCGGCTTCGATAGCTACCGGCGCGGTGTGAAGCCTTCTGATCTGGCTGGATGGGAAACGCCGATCATGTCGGAGAGCAAAGCGACTCGTGATGGTCGCTAGTCTCTGGAGTTAAGACTCAATGAATATACAGAACAGGTTTTCTTGGGGCACTGTCTTGCTTGCTTTTGTGCTGCCGGTGGCGGTCACGGTTGGGGCTGGGTGCGGGCAGGGGCAGACCTTTTTCCAGAAGGGCGACCACGTCGTCATCATTGGTAACGGGCTGGCGGATCGGATGCAGCACCATGGTTGGTTGGAGACTTACCTGCAAGCAGAACTTCCGGAGCTTGAGCTTGTCATCCGGAACCAGGGCTTCACCGGCGACCGCATCAACCATCGTCCACGCAGTGAAGGTTTCATGACGGAGGATGAGTATCTCGCGCTTTCGCAAGCCGACGTTATCTTCGCGATGTTTGGCTACAACGAATCCTACGATGGTGAGCCTGCACAGTTTGGGGAGGCGCTAACGGAGTGGATCGATCGCACCAGCACCCAGAACTACTCCGACAAAGGTGCACCTCGCATCGTGCTCTTTTCCCCGATAGCACACGAAAACCTGAACGATTCGAACCTGCCCGACGGCCGTGATAACAATGCCCGCCTCGCTGCCTACACTGAGGCCATGGAAGTCGTGGCGGGAGAGAAAAACGTTCGCTACTACAATCTGTTCGGTCCTTCGCAGAAGCTCTATGCAGACGCACTCTCGCCGCTGACCATCAATGGGGTGCACCTCAATGAAGATGGTAACCGGCAGGTCGCTGAGATCATTGTGGAGTCACTCTTGGGAAGACAACCGGCCGCTGATATGGCGACCCTTGAGTCAGTTCGTGCGGCTGTTCTCGACAAGAATTGGCACTGGTTCAATCGTTACCGCGCCACAGATGGTAACGACGTCTGGGGTACTCGTTCCACGCTTGCGTTTACTAATGACCAGACTAATTTTGAAGTCTTGCAGAACGAGCTCGTGCAGCTCGACTACATGACCGCCAACCGAGACAGAGTTATATGGGCAGCGGCGGCCGGGCAAGCGATCGATCCCGAAGATAGCAACATGCCGCAGCCAATTGAGGTCATTTCCAACATCGACCAGCCACAAACCCAGGATGGCATTAGCGTGACCGGGACACTGGAGTACGTGGGTCCCGAGGATGCGATTGAGCTGATGACACTCGACAAGGACTTACGTGTCAATCTCTTCGCCTCGGAGGAGATGTTCCCGGAGATGGTTAACCCCGTCCAGCTCGGCGTCGACACGAGGGGGCGGTTGTGGGTGGCATCGTGGGCAACCTACCCCAAGTGGGAGCCGACGAAGGAGATGGACGACCGCTTGTTGATCCTGCCCGACGACGACGGAGATGGTGTCGCCGACCGGGCGATCACCTTTGCGTACGTCCACAACCCGACCGCTTTTGAATTCTGGAACGGTGGGGTGATCGTCGCCTCGGTGCCGGACATACTTTTTCTCAAGGACACGGATGGTGACGATGTTGCCGACGTCCGTATTTCCCTTCTTGGTGGTCTCGGTTCTGCCGACACACACCACTCAGCGAACAACTTCGTGTACGGACCCGATGGCTTCATCTATTACCAGCGCGGCATCTTTAACGTTTCGAACGTCGAAACTCCCTGGTTTACCAACCAAGAGTCGGGCATTTCGGGTATGTACCGGTTCAACCCGCGTACCCACGAGTTCAGCTTCCACGCAGTCAACAACCCCAATCCACACGGTGTCAGCTTTGACTATTGGGGCTACCACTATGCCACCGACGGTACCGGTGGCAAGGCCTATCAGGTCAAACCGACCGGCGACGGCGGTTTCACAATGCGAGGCTTACTGCCACACACCGTCCGCCCCGTTCCATCCAGCGGCATTCTTTCCAGTTCTCATTTTCCGGAGCGGAACCAGGGCAACTTCCTTATCCTCAATGTCATTGCCTTTCTTGGAATCAAGCAATACACGCTGGCTTATGAAACCGAGACCGGTGACGTGAATGGCACAGAGACTAACGACCTGCTGGTCTCTTCCGACCCGAATTTTCGCCCCAGCGACTTCGAGATTGGCAGCGATGGTGCCCTGTATGTCGCCGATTGGGCCAACGCCATCATCGGACACATGCAACACAACGTACGCGATCCTAACCGCGATCATGAACATGGCCGTATCTACCGGATTACAGCGCAGGGCCGGCCTCTTCAGGAACACATTCCGATCGATGGGCGTCCAATTCCGGAGCTCCTTGCTGCCCTGGAGAGTCCGGTCAACGGCATTCGCTATCGGGCTCGCATCGAACTGTCGGAGCGCAACAGCGCCGAAGTGATCGCTGCCACCGAGGAATGGCTGCAGCGCTTCGACGTGACGAGCGAGGCTGACGCGCACCATGTCTTGGAGGCATTGTGGGTGCACCAGCAGCACAACGTGGTCAACCGCGACCTGCTCAACCTTGTGCTCTATTCACCCGTGCCGCACGCTCGCATTGCTGCGCAGAGAGTCGAGCAGTTTTGGGACTACAATGCCGCAAAACCATTCGACTTCACCTCTACCCTTGAAGACGATACGGGCGCGAGTGTCGAGCCAGATGCGGACGCCGTCGTGATTAAGACGGTCATGGACCAGATGAGATTTGACACCGCTGAGTTCACGGTGAAGGCTGGAGAACCAGTGAAGATATGGTTTGAGAATCCCGACTATACGCCACACAATCTGATCATCGGTCAGCCGGACTCCGCGGCGGAAATCGCCGCGGCGGCGGAAGATCTTGGAGCGCTTGGCTTCACAGTAGGGTTCTTGCCGGATAGCGATAAGATCATCATTGCTACGGAGCTACTCAACTATCGGGAGTTTCAGGTGATTGAATTTACTGCTCCAAAGGAACTTGGCGATTACGATTTTTTGTGCACCTTCCCCAATCATTGGCAGACGATGAAAGGGATAATGAGAGTGGTGAATTAGGATGATTGTTGCACGTACCTCACGCGAGAAAATCCTTCAACGTTTGCGCTCCAAAGTAGAGGAGCGGCAGCCGATTCTCATCGCAAGTGCTGGCAGCGGATTGGTAGCGAAGTTACTGGAGAAGGCTGGCATCGATTGCATCAACACCTTCTCGGGTGCTCGGCTGCGGGCGAACGGGATGGGGACGATGGCGATGATGTGGCCCATCCTCGATTCGAACCAGCAAACGCTCGACTACACAGAGCAAGATATTTTGCCGGCTCTCAAAGGTGATGCGTTTATCTGTGCCTGCATTAATAGCAACGATCCGCTGCGTGATATGCGGACAGTTCTGGAGCGGCTGAAGTCGATGGGCGTTATGTCAGTCTCAAATATGGGCCCTTCGATCAGTTACATAGACAAAGACAGTAACGTTTACAGAGTGCTGGTCAATAGTGGCATTACGTTCGACAACGAAGTCGAAATGCTTGCCTTGGCCAAGGAAATGGACATGGTGACTGTGGCGCTGGCCTTCGACATGGAGGACAGCCTCCAAGTGGTTGAACAGGCTCGCCCGGACATTTTCTGTTTCCATGCTGGCACGACCAAAGGCGGTTTAGTTGGTTATGACTCCGGGGAAGCTATCGAAGAAACTGCCCGACGCACAGAAGAGGTATATGAGGCAGTGCGCAAGATCGAGCCTGACACCATTCTCGTTGGACATGGGGCCGCGATGGAGACGCCCGAGGACGCTCAGTACATGCTCGATAATACGTCTGGGCATGGTTTTTGGACCGGCTCATCGACTGAACGTATACCCATCGAGCGAGCGGTTCTCGAGATGGCCCAGGAGTTTTCAAGCTTGAAGTTCCAAGATTAGATTAGAGAGGCAGCCGACTTTTGCCCAAAACAGTGGTCATTCTCGCCACGCTCGACACGAAAGGGGAGGAAGCTGAGTATCTACGTGGTCAGATCGAGTCCCTCGGTGGACAGGCCCAGTTAATTGACATGGGTGTACTCGGGGAATCATCCATTACTTCGGATGTGAGTAGGGAAGAGGTTGCTGCGGCCGGTGGCGTTGAGCTATCCGTTTTGCTCGAAGCACCCAATCGAGAGACAGCAGCTCCGATTATGGCTGCTGGGGCAACAAAGATCTTGCTTGATCTTGTCCGCGACAACCAGGCCCACGCTGTCCTCGGTATCGGAGGGACACAAGGGACGTCTTCCTGTACGCAGGTAATGCAGTCGTTGCCGTATGGGTTCCCGAAATTGATGGTTTCAACAGCTGCCTCGGGTGACACGTCATCATTTGTCGGCATCAAGGATATCTCCATGATGTTCTCCGTCAGTGACTTGATGGGCTTAAATCCTTTTACGGAACGGATCCTTTCTAATGCGGCTTCGGCCGCTTACGGAATGTCCCTCTCGGCAGAGCGTGTCGAGATTGGAAGCGGTGACAAGCCGCTAATAGCAATGACCAACCTCGGTGTCCTTACCGAGGGCGCCACCCACGCCATTACGTATTTTCGAGAAGCTGGCTACGACACAGTTGTCTTCCACGCGGTCGGGTCAGGCGGGCAGGCAATGGAACAATTGATGAAGGATGGCGTGGTCGGTGCCGTTTTCGATTACGCACTTGGGGAGATCTCCGACGAGATCTTTGACGGTCTCCGTGCCGGTGGTCCGGAGCGTCTTACTGTGGCTGGAAGCTTGGGATTGCCTCAGGTTATCTGTCCCGGTGGCGCTGAGCATGTCGGTTTATTTGTCGACCCTGACGTTGTCCCAGAGAAGTATCGAGATCATCAATACACGTTTCACAGTCCGGTGATCTTGAGCCTCCGCCTGAAGAGCAAGGAACTCATCCAGGTTGCAGAGGAGATTTGCAAGAGGTTGGAGAACACCAAGGAGAACGCTGTTTTTATGCTCCCGCTCCGGAGTACCGGACGCTACTCAATTGCTGGCGGCCCTCTCCACGACCCCGAGGGTGACGAGGCGTTTTTTGATGCCCTTAGGGCCAATCTTCCACACAGCGTGAATCTTGTCGAAATCGATGCGGACGCTGAAGACCCGATGTTTGTCCGGGAAGCTGCCCGCAGGCTCATCGAAATGTTAGAGGCCGCCTCATATTCAGTGGGCAAGGATTGAACAGGAACATAACAAGGTTCCAGGCATTGGCGGCAAAATAAAAACCTGCCCCGGCTTGTTGATAAGCCAGGACAGGTTCCTCTTTCCATTACCCTGCGGTGGCACCTTCAGAACTCGACCTGTGCTCTCCACAGGAACGCCAGGGTCCTGCCAACATCTTCAATGTTGGCATGGATGAGGTTGTGTTTAACTACAACCAAGGGATTCAAATACCAATTTAGGGCCACCGACAGGTTGTCGAGTCGGGTTCCTGGTCCCAGGACAGCTGGCTTCACAACGCCGTCTACGCTCAAATCGAGCGTTGAATACCGCGCCGCTAACTCGAAGGCTCCGGTCCCACCGGTACCGTCAAGAAAGTTGCGTTTTGGTGAGGTACGGCCAAATCCCGAGGCGCTGTAGTTCCTAATCTCTCCGGTCAGGAACCAGCTTGCGTAGGCATACCAGCCGGAAAAAACAGGATCATCGGTTTCCGGTGAGTCGAACGAAGCCATTTTCCATTCTCCCTGTACCGAAAATGGTCCGGCGAGAACAGCTGTTTCCAGGCCGACGATATTGACCGCGTTCGTCGGGATGGTGGTGCTTATGAAGCGTGGCGATAGGTGTGCCTCGGGCCGCGCCTTAAAAGATCGATTCGCCCCGTCACCGTTTTGGAAGGAAAAGGAACCACCGGCGTGGAAGACACGGCCGTTGCTATTCAATAAGGCCCCCGCAAAACGTCCAGTAACGTTGTAGCGGCTCGGAAGATCACCGATGAGGGAGTCGTCCGTTTCGCGGAAAACGCCAATGCCGTAATTGAATTTGCCGCCAATGACGTTTCCGTGCAACAAGAAGCCCGAGTTCCTTTCGGCGTCAAAGAGTGTGGGCAGGGAGCGTTCGACGAAGGTGATGTACTTGCTACTTGTCAGAATTTCTAGGCCGGAAGGCTCTTTCATGTGGCCGACACGGAAGCCATACGCCGAGTGGCGAATTCCGAGGTAGAGGTCCTTCGCGACAATCTTGCCACCCGCAAAGTCATACTGCGCCTTGAACTCGATCCGTTCGTACAGGTAACCCTGAACAAAAAGCCGGGCACGGCGAAACTCGGTGCCGTTTAGCAGAGAACCAACAGAGTCTTCTACGTCACTACCATCTCCCCAGAAGGTCCAGTCGTACATTGTGCGACCACCGAACCGAACCTGGACCCGACCGTCGTTGGTCTCCATTCGCAGACCGTTGTTCCAGAAAACACGAAAACCATTTGGGTCCTCTTCTTCATCCTGCCGACTGCTGCTAGTCGCAGAAACCCGAAGCGTCGATTCGACAGCGGAATTAATCGCTTCTGCCCCGAGAAGGAATGGTTGGGTAGTGGCGGTCCGTGGGGGCACCTGCTCGGTGGTTTGTGCATTGACGGAGCCGGCAATGATTGTCCAAGCTGCAGCCACCAAAATGTTGAAAATAATGCGTCCCACCAGCTGGTCCTCTCTGTGGTGCTCTTGCATTGAAAGCTTACTGCTTCTGCACCGAACGAACAGATGCAAACAATTTCCACCACAAGATAGGCAGCGTTTATTAAGGTGCCTTTAAGAAACGGTGAAACATTCGCCAAACGTTTTGGTCAGGAAGAATCTTTGCCGCCGGCCTTGTCGAGCTGCAAAACGACACGAAAAAGGCTGCCCTTGCCGAGTTCGCTTTCTACTTCGACAGCGCCGCCCAGCTTTTGTACCAGATGCTTGACGATTGACAGCCCAAGGCCAGTTCCGCCGCTGGCCCTCGAGCGAGCTTTATCGGCACAGAAGAAGCGCTCGAAGATCCGTTCCTGATCGGTGGTTGCGATGCCTATGCCAGCGTCCTCAACTTCGAGGACAGCCTCATCCCTGCGAGAGAACACTCGCACAGTAATTTCACCACCTTTGGGCGTGTATTTGATGGCGTTGTTGAGCAGGTTGTCTAGGATTTGCATCATGGCCTCAACCTGGCCGAGGCTATGGATCGCGTGATTCTCTGCCTCAAGAACAAATTTGAAGTCCTCGAGCGCGCCAGAATCCCGATAGCGGTCGATGACCACGTCCACAACCGGGATCCAGTGCACCGGCTCCAGGAAGAATGACTCCTCCTCTGCTTCGATCTGGGCTAAAGAGAGCAGATCGCTCACCATTGCATCGAGTCGTAACACTTGCTGTTCGATCTTGTTGAGGAAGCGCAAGTTGTTTTCATCATCGTGGATTGCCCCGCGAGAGAGAGTGTCGACGAAGCCTGCGATCGCAGTTAGCGGCGTCTTTAGCTCGTGAGAAACGTTGGCCACGAAGTCAGTGCGGAGTTTTTCGAGGCGCCGCAGATTAGTTATGTCGTAGAGCACCACGACGATTCCCCGATCAAGGTTGGCAGTGAAGGGAGTTGCTCGTGCATCCAGAACAAAATCAGTCCCGTCCCGCTGAAGGGTGACCTCGCAGTGCTTCGCCGAATCAGCTGACCGTGCCTCTGCCATTAGCTTGGTGATGCCAGGGTTCGCAGCGAGCTCTGGCAAAGGTTTGTCGTTTGCTTCCGTGCTGGCAGAGAGTCCCAAGAGTCGGTTTGCGGCTTCATTGCTGAAGATCAAATGATCCCGGTCATTGACAGCAATAACGCCTTCGTGCAGCCCAGAAACCATTGCGCCCAGCTGAGCACGTTGTTCCGCAAGCGTTGAAATTCGCCTTGTGAGCTCATCAGCAAGACGGTTCAGAGTCGCGCCAAGCGTGCCGAATTCGTCTGTCTGTAGTAACTCAACACGTTGGTCATAAGCGCCGGACAGAAGGGCTTCCGCAACTCCCGTCATCTCCGTGACGGGTAGAGTGATTCGACGCACTACAACTAGCCCGACACCCATCGCCAGTAGTACACCCAGGGCTGCAGCTAAGCCGATTGTCGTGCGGAGCTGGCGGAGCATAATGGCAACTTCCACCAGTGGAATTGAAACCCGAACAGTCCCGAGGATGTCAGCGTCTTCACGCAGCACGAGCGCGACATACAGCATGTCATGACGAACCGTCTCGCTGAAACGGCGTGAAACTCCGTAGGAACTGGTCAATGCCGCGACGATCTCAGGACGATTACCGTGATTTTCCATTGTGTAGGGATCGCTCTGAGAGTCGGCCGCGATTTCGCCATTAGAGGCGACGAATGTGATGCGCGTATCCGTATCTTGTCCGATCTTGACTACGCGCTCCTGGACTTCCTTAGGCCATCTGTACCTTAATGGGAAGTCATTGCCCTGATCCGGAGAGGGCCCCTTGAGGTAGACATCTTCGGCGAATGGACTCAATGCATGCGCCAAATTCAATAGCTTGAGTTCCAAGTCTCTATGGAACGAGGCCTGGCTTTGTTGGTGCACCAAGAATCCGGTACCTGCGGTCGTTAGCAGGACCAGCCCGGCAAATGTGAAATAGAGCTTCCAGAAGAAGCGAGACTGAAGCATCAGTTTTGTCCAGCAGCCTACTTACAGGCCTTCACGGAATTTGTAGCCGATGCCGCGTACGGTCACGATTTGTTTTCCAGTGTCACCAAGTTTACGTCGGATGGCGGCAACGTGGACGTCGACGTTACGCTCTGTGATCTGGTAACCGCCGGCTGTAATTTGTTGCAAGAGTCTTGCTCTAGGGATAACCCGCCCGGACTGGGATGCAAGGCCAACCAGCAGACGGAACTCCGCGAGCGTCAACTCGAGGGCATTACCGTTTAACGTTACCTCGTGGCGGGTGAGATCAATGACAAGCGGCCCGTGCTCAAGCCGCTCTTCGGGTGAGGGTTCGGGCCCATCAATTCGACGCAACAGGGCGTGAACACGGGCCACAAGCTCGCGCACCCTAAAGGGTTTGGTAATGTAATCATGAGCACCCAGTTCAAGGCCGGCGACGATATCGCTTTCCTCTCCCTTCGCTGTGACCATGATGAGGGGAGTGTTACGGGTAGCTTCCTTGCTTCGCAGTCTGCGACAGACTTCGAGTCCGGGTATCCCCGGGAGCATAAGGTCTAGAAGTATCAAGGCCGGCTTGTGAATAGCTGCTTCGCGCAAGCCTCGTTCGCCATCTTCAGCGGAAAATACTTCGAACCCTTCTTGCTGCAGGTTGTAATCAAGGATCTCCAGAATATCGGGATCGTCCTCAATGACGAGAATTTTCCGCTTTTTCACCATCGTTTAACCGGGTTTTCTTCGCTGTAAATTTGTCGTTAATTTTAGACTGTGTGCAGCGCATCTACCCGTATCGTCCCTCGATGTAGTCGGCGGTTTCTTGGTTCTCCGGCGTGACAAAGATCTCACCAGTCTGGCCATGCTCAATCATTTTGCCAAGGAGCATGAAAATGCATTCTTCACTAGCGCGTCGTGCCTGTGCCATGTTGTGGGTAACTATTAAGATCGTGTATTTACCGCGCAGACCCCATAGAAGCTCCTCGACGGCTTCGGTTCCATCGGGATCGAGAGCCGAACAAGGCTCATCCATGAGCAAAACCGTTGGCTTCACGGGGAGGAGCCGCGCGATGCAGAGTTTCTGCTGCTCTTCGAGAGACAAACTCGTAGCTTTTTGATTGAGTCGGTCTTTGACACCGTCCCAAAGAAGAACGGTGCTGAGCGCATTCTCAACGACCTCGTCGAGTTCACTACGACTCATATTCTTAGAGGCTGGCTCGTGGATTCGATAGCCGAAGAGCACGTTGTCACGGATTGAGAGCGGTAATGGGTTTGGCCGCTGAAAAACCATGCCCACCTGCTTACGTACCTGGACGACCTCTACCTCTGGTGCCAGGATGTCCTGGCCTAGTACTTCGACGCTTCCGGTAATACGAACGTAGCCGAGTCTTTCGCCTATACGATTCACTGTCCGCAGCAACGTCGTCTTGCCGCAGCCAGAGGGACCGATGAGACTGGTGATATGACCCTGTTTGATCTGTAAATCTACATCAAAGAGAGCCTGAAAATCGCCGTACCAAAGGTTTAGGCTCTTGGTTTCTATGGCAACCGAGCCACTGGAGGCGGTGGTCTGAAACGAGGCCGATTGTGCCCCATCTGTTTCGGTTATGGCCGAGGCGTCGTTATCCAAAGCGGCCCTCCACGTATTCTCTCGTGCGCCTGTCCTTTACTTTTCCTGTGAACATTTCTTCTGTGTCATTGATTTCGACGCACTCGCCCCCAAGAAAGAAAGCTGTACGATTAGCGAGTCGTCGAGCTTGTTGGACCAAGTTGGTCACCAAGACAATCGAAATCTCCTTGCGTAACTCCTTGAGCATCTCTTCGATTTGCATTGTCGTGACCGGATCCACTGCGATCGAAAATTCGTCTAGTAGTAGAAGCTCTGGGTCCTGAGACAGCGCGCGGGCAATAGTGAGCCTCTGTTGCTGACCGCCGGAGAGCAAGCTCCCCAGTGAGCCGAGCCGGTCTTTTACCTCGTCCCACAAAGCGGCCCGACGCAAACAACGTTCCACGATTTCATCAAGTTGGGCCTTCTTGCGGATGCCGGCTAGCCTGGGAGCGATGGTCACATTGTCATGGATGCTCATTGGCAGTCCAACAGGCAAGGGAAAGACAACACCGATGCGACGCCGTAACGCATAGACGTTGCGCCATTCCCTGATTTCGCGGCCATTGAATTGAATCTCACCTTCGACCTTCATCGATTCAGTAAACATGTCCATGCGGTTGAGAGCCTTCAAAAACGAAGTCTTGCCGCTGTTCGCCGGGCCAATAATGCCGAAAATTTCGTTTTCATAAACGTCAAAGCTAGTGTTCCGGAGAGCCGGTTTGTTGCTGTAACTGATCGTTAAATTCCGCACTTTGACCTTGGCCGGCTTGGTCGCGGAGATTGCCTCAGCACCTACCATTTCTTTTTCCCGCGCACATACGTACGGAAGCCGATCGAGAACGCGTTCATGGCAAGAATCAGAGCGAACAAAACGAGAGCGACACCGTAGGGGAGGGCGTCAGGTACGTCGGGGATCTGCGTGGAAACTGTGTAGAGGTGTAGCGATAGCGCCATGGTTTGATCGAAAACACTTTGGGGCAGAAAGGGCAAGAACATCGCGGCTCCCGTGAACATAATCGGCGCCGTCTCACCTGCCGTGCGAGGGACCAAGAGGATAATTCCAGTGAGAATGCCGCTGGTCGAGTTTGGAAGAACGACGAGACGGATCGTTTGCCAACGGGTGGCCCCCATATTCCAACAGGCCTCACGAAAGGCCCGTGGTACAGCCTGCAGTGACTCGAGTGTCGAGACGATCACGACCGGCAGGCTCATAATCGCGAGCGTCAAGCTGGCGGCGAGGATGCTTGTGCCGAAACGAAAAAAATAGACGAACGCGCCGACACCAAAGAGCGCGTGAACTATCGAGGGCACGCCCGCAAGATTGATGATCGCCAGGTTGATCATTCGCGTTAGCCAATTTTGCGGTGCGTACTCGCTCAAGTAGATAGCGGCGGAGATGCCCAAAGGTATGGCGACCAGCAGGCTTACCGCGACTAGCCAGATGGTTCCGACCAGGGCCGGGAAAATGCCACCTGCGGTCATGCCGTTGGTGGGGTCTCCAAAGAGGAACTCTACCGAGATCATCGGGCTGCCTCGGTGGATCAGTACAGCGAGGATGGCCAAGGCGGGCACTATCAGGAAAAGTGTTACTAGAGAAAGGAGTGCCTTGATCAGCCACTCGATTTTCTTCTGGCGGAGATTGAGATCTGTGGCTTCGAACATGTGATTAGTAATCGCGGGAACCTCGGATGAAGAGGTCAGCACTGAGGTTGATCAGGAACGTGATGATGAAGAGCGCGATTCCTAGTGCAAAAAGCGCTCCGTAGTGATCCGATCCGACTGGCGCCTCTCCAAGTTCAGCGGCGATCGTTGCTGTGAGAGCCCGCACCGAATCGAAGATACTCGTTGGGATGTTTATCGCATGGCCGGTTGCCATCAGCACGGCCATCGTTTCTCCGAACGCACGTCCAATGCCCAAGAGAATCGCTGCTATCAAGCCGTTCTTACTGGCTGGGAGTACGACCTTAAAAATGATTTGCCAGCGCGTAGCACCCATCGCCTCGGCCGCTTCCCGATATGTGTCGGGCACGGCTTTCATTGCATCTTCGGCAATTGTGGTCATGATTGGTGCTGCCATGAGGCCCAGGATGATGCCGGCGTTCAACACATTGAGTCCGACGGCTACGTCGAATACCTGGATGATGAGCGGGTTCATAATGCTGAGCCCGATAAAGCCCCACACCACAGAGGGAATCACTGCCAAGAGTTCGACGAGTATCTTAAGGGTTTCGCGCGTCTTGCCTGTGGCGAACTCGCCGATATAGATGGCGGCCCCGAGAGAGAAGGGGACAGACACCACCATAGCCAGTCCCGTCACGCTGGCAGTCCCGAGGATCAGTGCTAGGGCGCCAAAGGTTGGGTTTGACCTAGAGGTTGGCATCCAGCGCTGCGACAAGAAGAACTCAGCCGCATTGAAGTTGCCCAGGATAAAGTCCAATCCCTCGCGCATGATGAAAATGAAGATCCCAAAGATGAAGACGATCGCCGAGATGCCACCTATAAAGAAAATCACCTGGAAAGCCTTGTCGAGGAACCAGTCGAAGCCACGTTGATCGGCGTCAACTATTTGTTTTGTCCCATCCCTGCCCCCGACGTTCATTGGAGTCCGAGCAGTCTGTTCGGTAGCGTTGGCTGGTTCGAGCCGATCTCCCATCTCAGTCGACGTTCTCACCTCGTAGGGCGATCATCAGATTGCTTATTTGTCTGACTAGCTCGTTGTAGATGTCTTCGAGTTCCTTCTCAGCATTGCTGCTCCCGAGGTCCGCAGGGCCCGGGGCGATGTCCCAACTCAGGAAAATGGTGTGGAATGGGGCAGCCGCAATGTGGTCAAGCACGTTTCCCCCGAAGCTGACAATCACGTGATAATCACTGATCTCGTGGGCCGTTGACATCAGGCTTGAGGCAACCGCGCTGTCGGGCACGTGGCCTTTGCGCTCCATGAAACCTAGAAGTGCGGGATCAATATTTTCAGCCGGATTCCACCCGGCGCTGTCGAATTCGCCACTATCAGAGAAGGACTTGTGGCCGATTGTTTCAGCAATTTGGGTAGCACAGTCGTTTTTTTCGTCTACGAAAAGGATCTTGTAAACTTTTGGTTGCTTCGTCTCTCCGGTGACTGTGAAAAGCGTATCCTCGCAGATGTTTTTCGATTGATCGGCAATTCGCCCCAAGCGATTGAAGACGATCAGCAAAGCAAACAGGTCCCGTAACGGTCGCGCACCCTTCTCCCCTTCGTTCAGCAGGTCCGTAAACGTGCTCTCGTAGGTTCGCTCTATCTCGTACGCCGCGTTCTTCGTTGTCCGTGCCAATTTGGGATCGTCATCAAGGAACGACTTGATGGCGTCCTGTAGGATCTTGCCCACTTGGTCGGCCAAGAAATCAATGTTCTTACCGACGCTGTCCGGAGGTGTTTCGGAGAGCTGCACCGCTTCGCGTGCGATAGAAGCGAGGTAATCGCCGATACGTTCAAGTTCAATTTCAAGCCGCAATACCGACGAAATTCGTCGTAAATGACCAGCGCTCGGTTGATGTTGGGCGACAAATGCGTGACAACGACGATCAATGTCACGAATTGCCCGATTGACCGATAAATCACCTAAGACTACGGAATACGCTAGGTCGTCATTGCCTGTTAGCAACGCATGAACTGCATTCTTCAGCGCTTGCTGGATTGTTCCCGCGACGGTAGCAACGTTGTTATGTATCTGCGAGAGATCGTTTTCGATTCTTTGCTCATAGTGCGTCATAGCCCATTACCCCATTTTGCACATAGGAGCTCGCGCGAAATCCTGGTTTGTTGAGACTTGAGGATTTTGATCCACAATTTTTAGTTGCAAGCGAGGCTCCGGACAGGTGCGTATCCTTTGTTCAGGATAATGCATTGTCCCTCATCGCTCAGGATCCAGTCGATGTAGTCCTTGGTCACACCCTCTGGTTGACCATTTGTGTACATGAAGAGCGGTCGGGCAATCGGGTAAGTTCCATCGACGGCGCTTGTTGTAGACGGTGCGATGCAATTGCCCCCATCTTCCATCATTAAACAGGGCACTTTAACTTCTTCAGTGGCGTAGGCGAGCCCACTGTAACCGATCGCGCAGGCCGTTTTCTCCACGAGATCCACGACCTCTGACGATCCTGCCATGTCACGGGATCCAAGCCTCAAGTCGCTTTCTCCCAGGATCGCTTCCTGGAAGTAGACGTAGGTGCCGGAGCTGTTTTGGCGGCTTACCCGGACGATTTCGTCGCTGCTACATCCTGGAACTGTGATCCCGAGCTGCGACCAACTTTCTGCGGTTCCATTCTCACCGTAAATGTCAGCGAGTTGACCCAATGTAAACCGGTCAATCGGGTTGTCCGGGTGAATGTATATGGCGATCGCATCGTAGCCCACAATTAGTTCATTCGGGACTACTCCACGTCCGTTCGCCATCTCGAACTCTTCTTCCTCCATCGAACGACTTGAGTTGGCGATGTCAACGCTGCCACCGATGAGTGCTGCGATCCCAGTGCCTGAGCCACCTCCCGTTACTGCGACCGCGACGTTGGGATTGATTTGGGCATAAGCTTCCGCCCAAGCTTGAGCGACGTTCACCAGCGTGTCAGAACCCTTGTTTTGGATGAGTGTCCGCGAAACCCTTTCAGAGCCGCCACAGGCGATCAAAGCTAACGCCAAGAATCCAAGTATGCCTTTTTTCAAGGCGGCTTATTCCTTTCCGTACTCGACCTTGTTGGTATATCTAAACTTGTTCGAAAATTTTCCCAAAGCTACATTCGTCGCCGACTATAGACAACGATCGTAAAGACCCTGTTAAGAGGTGATAAAAAAGTTGCGAAAAGGCTGTATAAATCGTATTGGAGGCTACAATTTCGAATATAGGCTTTTGTCGAGAGTGGTTGAGGTTGGGTAAAAGGCAAGGATCAAGCCGGATTCCCTAGAGTCTTGACTATCTGCCTTCAGGGAAGTCTGACTGTTCCAAGTCAGGCCCTTCACTTGACAGAGAATTGAGAGGCAAGCGAGATGTTCGAGTTGATGGTATTGATCGGTCTCGTCTTCGGGCTTGGCTTGGCCATCCTCGCAGCCTGGATCGTGCTGCTGTCTATTTACGTTTTGTTTCGATTTCTTGGTTTCGCTGTTAAGGCCAGTGTCGCCAGCATCTTCTTGCTGCCGCTGGTTTTGTTGACCGGTGCAATCTTTTTTCTCAACGTCGTAATCATCGGTATGCCGCTACTCATCGCTTTTGTCTTGTTCCGTTCGCTAATGGGACATTTCCGGCGCGATGAACCGGACACTTTCATTGTTCAGACGTTGCCGCCAGACTCGTCTTAGGCTCTCTGCTAACGCGCCCGTCTGTCTAACCACAAGAAGTGACTTAGAGAAGCGGGATCCCCCAGACGACCCATGCTGCCCAGGCGCTGGCGAGCAGCACCCCTTGCGCCATCGACGCACGGAACACTGATATCCAGTTTTCATCTTTGGCCGGCCAAGCACGGCTTAGCAAAAGGGCCAACATGAGTAGTGTCACGACGTTCCAACCGAGGACCGCATGCCGGTTGGGCGTGAAGCCATACTGAAGGAATCTGCTGACTATGGCTGCGAGCGCGTAAACGTTTAGTGACAACCCCAAAGTTGTTAGGCTGAGAATTGCCGGGCGTAAATAACGTGCGTTCGTCTGAAACCCGCTGGCGTTTGTTGTCGACACTGCTGCCGCCAGTAATGCCAGGATCGCGATAATCGTCGCGTTATAGATGACTAGAACGTCACGCTCATCGAACGCGCGCCAGAAGTAGTTGGGGATGAACCAGAATACGTAGATGGCCAGAACACCCAGCGCCAGTGGCAGCAACAGCCACGTCATGATTCGTAGAATACGTGCAAGCCCGGTTGGCTCCTGTTGGGTGGGAGCACGTCTCGGGTCGTAAACGGCGGCTACCGCCAACACGGGAATGAGTCCGAGACCAAAAGGCACGATGGTTAGAATCAATGCCTCAGGGAATTGCACCCCTAACACCTCAAAGATTCCGGCGGTTAAGCCGACAAAAATGACCCCGGCTCCTAGACAGATGCCGCCGGCAAGGAGAGCCTCCATCGACTCCACGATGAACGCGAAAAACTGCTGGGACTGGTCGGCCCGGTTCCAAGTTACACTCAAACCGAGGACCGACCATGCAACGAAGGGAAGGTGCAGGGCCATCAACACGGCTGCTTGGTCCTGGTCCGTTTTGTCCCACGCGTACAGTGCGCTCAGTGTGACAGCCAGGGCTAAGAATGCAGCTGCCGATCCGTACCAGCGCATCCGCGTTTTGTCCATCGAGCCCACAGCGAGGAACGCGACGATACTGGATGCGACTAGGGGCCCGCAGCCTATCCAGAACAGTGGGTGTGCCTCACCTGGTACAGGCACGGGTGGTTGTCCACGTGAAAAGAGGACAAATAGGGTTCCACACGCCAGGCTGGCGGTGAGAGCAGTTGCCCAATGCCGGCGGCTGTCCGCAGCGGACTGGAACTCCAATTCGGCGTCTGTAGGGACGTCGAGATCGAGTCGGCAGGCCCAGGCTCGCAGCAGCACATTCTCTGGAGTCGCTTCCAGGCATTGCGTTACGGCTTGCCTAAATGCATCGTCTTGCCCCTGTCGCCTTGCCTCTTGATAGAGGCTTTCGAGCGCTTCAGGATCTTGGCCTAGCTCGTCTAGGCGGTCCTTAGTCAGTAACACCTGATATGGCTCACTAGCGTGCCACGCATCAGTTGATGCGTTATTTGGGAGTTCACTGGCAACGTTTATATCGCCTAAGGGTACGTTTTTTTAAAGGGCCAAAACAGGGAAGTACAAAGCCCTGAATTGTCAACGCTAATAGATACCCTCGTTAACGCTACCCATCGGGTCGGCGGGTAAAACAAAACGGCTGCATTCGGAGCTTGTCGCCCCCCACCTCCCGTTTAGAAGCCCCCTCCTTGATTGGGTTTTTCATTTCTTATTTTTTCAGTCTGCGCTTGCGTAGCTTGGCTTACAGATTTCGGGGGCGGCACAGCGGGACAATTGCGAACGCCATTGGTTAAACTCCGCCTCGGAGGGAAAGTTCATGAGCAACGACGACGACCTGTGGGTGGGCGATTTTCCAGCTGCCCATGGGTACCATAGTTCAGCCAAAGTTCAGCCATCTGGCAAAAATCAGCATTTGCCGCGTTAGCGTGTATGCTGCGAACACCTATAAACAAAGGGCCTAGGGCTCGGTTGCCGACTTAATACTTTTCTTACGCGACTTATCACTTAGATGGTAGGGCCCCAAGCGGCCCGCATCATTGGCAAGAGTCACGATATGGTTCTGAGAAGCATCGCTTGTTCCCGCACCGCTGTTGTTTTCAACCTCGCTTTTGTTATCGCCGTAACAGCAGGGGCCGCGTCTCGTTCGGGTCGCTCTTCGTCCCCCGACAACTGGCCGCAGTTTCGCGGCCCAGGAGCGATTCCTGTGAGTGACAATCCCAACCTTCCGAGTACCTGGTCGACAACGGAGAACGTTGAATGGGCCGCTGAGGTGCCAGGCGTGGGATGGTCGTCGCCGATTATTTGGGATGGCAAGGTCTTCGTGACCTCGGCAATGAGTGAGGCACCAATGAAACAGCCGTCGCTTGGCGTAGATTTTTCAAACGACTATGTTGCAGAACTGCGAGCCCTCAATATCCCTGGCGAGGAGGTAGAGCGGCGCGTGACGGCGCGCGAAAATGAGTTGCCCAATGAGATCGTGCTGTCATACGGGTTATTCAGCTACGATCTGGAGAGCGGCAACCTGCTTTGGGCGACGCGTTTTCACGAAGGTCGGCCGCCTGTTGGACGTCACCGAAAGAATAGCTACACGTCGGAAACGCCAGTAACTGACGGTCGGGCCGTCTATGTTTACGTAGCCTTCCAGGGACTCTACGCCTTTGACTTTGATGGTAACCAACTATGGGCGAAGCGGTTGTCTCCGCACCAGGTGTACCTCGACTTCGGCGCCGGTTCGTCTCCGGCGCTGCACGGTAGCAAGTTGTTTATTCTCAACGACAACGAGGAGCAGAGTTTCATCGCTGCCTACGACAAAAATACCGGAAAGCAGCTTTGGTACACCCCGCGCAGAGGGCTCGGCAGGGGCATGGGGAGAAAGTCAGGATGGTCCACACCGTTCGTCTGGGAGAACGAGGTGCGTACCGAGATTGTTACCCTAGGCCCTGGTTGGGTCATCAGTTACGACCTCGATGGCGACGAACTCTGGCGAATGTCTCGATTCTCTCAAACGACCATCCAGAGCCCGTTTGCATGGGATGGGCTGCTGTACGTGACCTCGGGCGCAGCCGGTGAGCAGAACAAGCCGATTGCTGCGATCCGCGCGGGTGGCTCGGGGGACATCACGCCTTCTGACGATGCGACCGAGGGCGAGTTTGTCGCCTGGTATAACCGCGTTGCCGGTGGTACCTACTTGCCCACACCAGTCCTGTACAAAGGGGGTCTGTACGTTCTCGGTGATACGGGGATCTTCGCTATGTACGATCCCAAGACTGGTAACCGGTTGTATAGGGTCCGTATCCACCCTCAGGCGCGGAACTTCACCGCGTCTCCGTGGGCATACGATGGCAAGATCTTCGTGCTCAACGAAGAAGGGGATACGTTCGTTATAAGAGCAGGAGAGGAGTTCGAGTTTCTCGGCATCAACCGCCTCGACGAGTTCTCCATGGCGACACCAGCGATCTCGGGAAACCGTCTGCTGATTCGCACCCAGGGGACCTTGTACTCGATTCGGGAAGGGAAAGAAGAAGAACGGCGTGCTCGAGTGAAGTTCCAGCAACTACTGGACCTGGTCCAGTACCCATGACGGCGGCTCGTCACTTTACTCCCGCTACCTTTGCCTTCATGCGCGAGCTTGCCGCCAACAACAACCGCGAGTGGTTCAACGCCAATAAGCCACGCTATGAGGATGTTCTGCGCGCGGCGGCGTTAGAGTTCATACGGGACTTCGAACCTCTGTTGTTGGACATCAGTCCGTACTTCCGTGCTGACGATCGCAAGGTCGGTGGCTCTCTCTTCCGCATCTACCGCGACGTACGCTTTTCGAAGGACAAGAGTCCGTACAAGACCTATACAGGAGTGCAATTCCGTCACACTTACGGCAAGGACGCCCATGCTCCGGGGTTCTACCTGCACTTACAGTCGAGGGCGTCCTTCATAGGCCTGGGGACCTGGCACCCCGACTCCCCGACATTGGCTAAGATCCGTGCTGCAATCGATGATGACCCCGATGGGTGGAAGCAAGCTCTCGCGACGCCCGTGTTTGGCAATGGGTTCGCCCTCAGTGGTGACACTCTCAAGAGACCGCCTCGTGGCTTCGCGGCTGAGCACCAGCTCATCGAAGATCTCAAGCGCAAGGATTTCATAGCGATCAAGCCGATCACCCAGAAAGAGGTCACCAGCGCCGGCTTTGTCGACCGCTTTGCGGTTGCCTGTGCCAGCGGCTCGCCGTTCCTTGAGTTTCTCTGCGACGCTACCGATGTGCCCTTCTGAGGAGAGAATTGGATGACAAGCGTTTATACGAAGCGCTGATATCCAATCGCCAGCGTCAACGCCGACTCTGCAGCTTGGCCAGCAGCCTCAGGATCTCCAGATACAGCCAGACTAGCGTCACAAGTAGCCCGAACGCGCCATACCATTCCATATACTTCGGCGCGCCGCGCTCGGCGCCTTCCTCAATGAAATCGAAATCGAGCACAAGATTAAGCGCTGCGATCACCACCACGAACAGGCTGAACAGGATGCCGAACGTCCCGGTCGAGTGGATGAGCGGTATGTTGATGCCGAAGAAGCCCATGACGAAGCTCAGCAAATAGACCACAGCGATGCCACCGGTGGCGGCGAACACGCCGAGCTTGAAGTTCTCGGTTGCCCGGATGAGGCCGCTGCGATACGCGAGAAGCAGCGCGCCGAGGGTCCCGAAGGTCAGGAAGACTGCTTGAGCGACGATCCCAGGGTACATCTGCTCGAACAGAAACGAGATGCCGCCCAGCGCCAATCCCTGGAGCCCTGCATAAAGGGGCGTCGTGTAAGGGGCCCACACCCGCTTAAACATTGTCACGAGTGCCACCACGAAACCGCCAATGAATCCACCAAGGACCCATGCCATTGGCAGTTGCCCGGTGGCAGCACCCCGTCCCCACACATACATGGCGGCGACAAATAAGATTGCCAACGACATCGCCGTCTTATTGACGGTGCCGCCAATGGTCATCGCCTCATGGTCAGCAACGGGCGGCACACGTGTGAAGGTGTTTGCCCTAAGCGCTGGGTTACCGGAACGTAAGGCCAGATGGGCGGACATCGGCTCCTCCTCTTGTTTTGCCGACCCTGTCTTCACGATAAGCAGTCATAATAGGCATCGACACCGATTGTATCTATTAAGGTATAGGTAACTGTAGGGAATCGCTTTTGGAGCAGTAAACCACAGCGAGTGCAAGCTTCATATTCCTAAAATCGCCACTTTTAAGTTCGCGAACCTTGTTGGCACAGCTGATTTGTTCCTTGAATAATTTAACGGAAGAGTCATTATGAGGAAGATTTTGATCACACAAGCAATTTTGTGGGCAGCGGCAATAATCTCCAGTTCTTTAGTCGCTCAGGGTCAATCATGGTTATTGCTTACTGTATTAGCAGCAACGGCGTTAGGTTCGTTAAAGAAAGAAATTAATTCCATACAAACTTGATACAAAGTTTTATTAGATGATGAGCGAAACAATCCTCTCGCATCCTGAGACCGGGAATAGTCCTCGTTTCGGGATCGGCACCAAGATTCTCATCGGCATGATGGTCGGTGCAGGGGCCGGCGTGGTCTTCGGACCTCGCGTTGAGGTGCTCGAGCCTATCGGCGAGATTTTCATTCGGCTACTGATGGCGGCCGCCATCCCGCTGGTGGTCTTTAACCTTCTCGCCGGGCTCACGACGCTCACAGAGGTACGAACCTTCGGCCGGCTAGCTGGAAAGATCATTGTTTACTACACGATCACGACGACGCTCGCGCTAGGACTGGGTCTTGGTGTCATGATGATCCTGCGCCCGGGCGACGGTGTGCAGCTTTCCGAGCCAGTTCCCGAGGGAATTGGGGAGATTCCGTCACTCGGCAACGTCCTGGTTGACCTGGTGCCAACGAACATCTTCCAGGCGCTTGCCGAGGGCAAGGTGGCTCAGATCGTCGTCTTCACGATTCTGTTGGGGGTAGCTACCCTCCTACTGCCACCCCAACCTCGAGACCGACTGCGAGAGATGTACGCGCTTGGGGCAGAACTGTTCCGTAAACTCGTTCACATCGTTCTCTGGGTCGCGCCGTTCGGCATTGGGGCCTTGATGGCGGTCACCGTCGGTCGTTACGGTGCCGAGCTTTTCGGGCCCTTGGCCCGTTTTTTGGGCGGGGTGTGGGGTGCGCAGATCGGAATGATGGCGATCTACATGGTGTTGTTTCGAGCCTTCGCGGCGAGGAGTCCGTCGAAGTTTCTCAAGCAGGGAGCCGAGCTTTGGGCAACGACAGTGGCAACTACGTCCAGCCTGGCCTCGTTGACGGTCGCTTTCGACGTTGCTGAAAAAATGAAGCTACCACGAGGAGTCTACGCCTTTACCTTGCCGCTTGGGGCGCAGATCAACAAAGACGGAACCTCGATCATGCTTGCCTCGGTGCTTCTGTTTACGGCGCAGGCGGCGGACCGCGCCTTTACGCCGGGTGCGATCGTGACGATCTTGGTCATCGGGCTGCTGTTGTCTGAAGGCTCAAGCGGCCTCCCGGGTGGTGGGTTGGTGGTCGCGTTGATCTTCGTGGAGGCGTTCAACCTGCCCCTGGAGATCGCCGCCATAGTTGGTGGCATTTACCGGCTGGTCGATATGGGCAACACTACGATCAACGTCATGGGTGATCTGGTTGGTACTGCGATCGTGGCTAGATCTGAGGAGCGCCGCGGACCGGTCGAAAAGACAGTATGAATATGAAAGAGATTCGCTCGCTTTTCCCTGGGGCCAATGCTCAGGTCTATTTCGACGTTGGCGTGCGAGGGCTTCTCTCGACCCCCGTTCGAGAGGCGGCCGACCGCTATCTCGAAGCTCGCATGATGGGGACCGGTGACAAGGCTGAACTGGTCGGTTTCGCTGAAGGCGCCCGGGAATCGTTTGCAGCACTGATCAATGCCGATCGTTCGGAAGTAGCGCTCACCAAAAACGTTTCAGAGGGGCTCAACTTGTTCGCGGCCAGCCTGCCCTGGGAAGCAGGCGACAATGTCATCGTGTGTCCAGAGTTGGAGCACCCTAACAATGTCTTCCTCTGGTACAACCTTGAGCGGCTGCACGGTATCGAGGTTCGAACGCTTGAGCCTGATGGCGGCCGAGTTCCCACCGATCGGATGGTGTCGGCGATCGACGCGCGCACGCGCCTGGTTACCGTGCCCCACATTACGTTTGCTCCTGGGTTTATTACCGATCTTGAGCCGCTCAGACGCTCGGCGCTTGAACATTCAGCGTTGCTTCTGGTCGACGCCGCTCAGTCGGTGGGCGCCATCGATATCGACGTCAAGGCGCTGGACATCGACGCGTTGGCTGTAGCCACGCAAAAATGCCTCTTGGGGTTTTATGGGTTTGGGTTCTTGTGGGTTCGATGCTCTTTGGCCGACAAGCTGAAGCCTGGCCACGTCGCCCGCTACGGTATTGACCTCGGAGAGGGGGCTCATGAAACTGCTATCGGGCCCCGCGAACTTCGTTTCCAACCAGGGGCGCTTCGTTTTGATCTCGGCAATTTCAATTACCTGGGCGCGGCTGCTGCCCAGGCTTCGATCGAGCTGTTGCGATCAATCAGAATGGAACGGGTTGAGGCGCACTTGAAATCGCTGGCAGCGCAGCTTGCGACCGGGCTTCTGGAACTCGGCCTGCCGGTAGCCGGCGGGGCGCCCGGAGAGCACCTTGCCCACATCGTCTCCGTTGGCGAGAGTGGCGGCGGGCGACACTATACGGCGGATGACCCGAAGATGAACGAGTTGTACGATCATCTGACAAGCAACGGCGTACGGCTGTCGATCCGACGGGGCGTGTTGCGCATGTCGCTCGGGATCTACAACGACGAGGCAGACGTCGATCGCGTTGTTGCCCTGACGCAAGACTGGCTGAACAAATCGGAACGAGGAGGCTCGTGATGGGACCTTGCAGACCTTCACATATACGATGGGCTTTGCTCGCGATAGTCATCGGGTCACTGTCTGGATGCTCCGGGAAGGCTGACATCGGCGAAGATCTGTCTGGTGGTTCCCGAGCGGGCACGGGCGGGGACAGGGAAGCGCTGTTCGATCAGATCCTCGACATGACCGAGAATCGTGAAGCCTTTTCGCCGCTCAAGGAGGAGGCGATGGGCTACTCGCCGCTCGACGAGATGCGGAGCCTGCGGTCCGAAGTTGTGGATGCCGAAACGGAAGCCGACCTCTACTATGCGCTCGTCAAACTTAGCAACGCGCGGCGCGACCATCACCTCACGGTAACGCCGGCCGAGGCTGGCCTAAGGCCGCCGCAGGTTCCCGACGTCGCTGCCCCGATTCGCGTCTTGCCCGACTATTCAAACCTTGAAACCCCATCCTTTTTCGTTGCCGCCGTGGGCGGAGAAGACGGTACCGGTGCCCCCCGGCCCAGACCCGGAGATCTCATCGTCGCCGTCAACGGCCGACCGATTCCTGAATACATCGAAACCTTTACCCCTTGGGTGGTTCACTCTTCGATCCACGGCCTGTACTGGGATATTGCCCGAGACCTGCCCCTGCGGCGGGCCAACGTACCACCTTCGTTGTACGAAGAAACGCTGAGCCTTGAACTCGAGCGCCCCTCAGGAGAGCGCTATATGGTCACTCTTCCTTATATCGATCAGGCCGAGATGGACGTTCCGGCGGCCGAGGAACCTCTGTACCCGGGCTTTACGACGGTCATGGAGAGGCTGGACTTCAATGTTTTGCTTCCCGACGATGGCCGTCCGCTGGTTCTCCTGCAGTGGTTCGACTTCGAATACGAGTTAATCCAGGATGTCATCGACTTAATGGAGTTTGCTGAACGTGAAGGACTGCTCGAGCATAAGTTGGTTATCGATGTAACGGACAGCGGTGGAGGTTCCCGCGGTGCGTATGCGATCCAGCGTCTCGTCGACCGTCCGTTCCGCACGACCTTCGGAAACATCCGGCTGAGTGACGCCGGAGAGGCCTTTATCCAGAGGTGGAGCAAAGCTAAAGATGACACTGACGCGCCAGAAATTTTCGGTCTCAATGAAAGTGGTAGCTGGCTGCACGAATGGGCCCGTACCGATGCAAGCGAAGCGCTTGCCCGTGGGGACGAGTACACAGACCCGGTAGCGTTCAAACTGGCTCACCTGCCGAAGGACGCCGACGGCATCCTGCAGCCGGCCCCGGTGCATTTTAGTGGCTCGATCGCGATCCTCAGTGGGCCCCGTGGCGGGTCCCACTTGGACCAGTTCGTCTCGATGTTTGCCGACAACGACCTCGCCTACATTGTCGGGATGCCTACTGGTGGCTACAGCAATACCTGGGAGGCCGAGGAGACCCTCCATTTTCCGGGAACCGAGCAACCCGTCGTGCGCTTCATGTGGAACGTGGGCCACACACTGCGGCCCAATGGGGAAATCCTGGAAGGAAACCCGCCGATGCCTGACACTTACATCCCGCTCACTCGCGAAAACTTTCGCACCTACCACCAGATCTTGCTCGAAGCTGCTCTGGCGGGGCTCGATGCGGACACTGGAACAGTGACGAGCAAGTTGAGCCACTGAGGGAGGGTATTCAATGTCTATTCGAATTGATTCGTTTTTGGTCGTTGCTGTGTCCGTTTTCTTCTGTAGCTGCAGTTCCGAAAGGGGCGACTTGGCATCGATTGATACGGTTACGACCGAAGAGCGAGCTCAGGAAGAGAATGATTTAAGGGAATGGAATAATCGGATTCGTCTTGAAAAGTTCGACATTGTTCTGCCCGAGGTGATGAGGAACAACGATGTCGACATGTGGATTCACGTGATGCGAGAGACCATTCCGGATCCGTTCGGTGCCGAAGACTTGGGGAGCACCTCCGGGGTTTTTGTTTTCACGGACCGTGGTGGTGACCGGATCGAGCGGGCGGTCCTCGGGCGTCGCTGGGGAGCTTCACATGCGGCAGAAACTTGGAGGGTGACTTGGGAAACCAAGTTGGTCGAAGAATCAGGAGCCTACGACATACTTCACGATCCGGTCCTAGTGAAGCAGCCGCCTGGAGGACCGGAGACGGAATATGACTACCGATTCCAAGGTCTCAGAGAATTCGTTGAAGCACGTGAGCCCGAACGAATTGCTCTAAATTTCAAGTTGGACCTGGGACCCTATCCGACTACGACAAGAGCACAAGACGGCCTTTCCTATACGGACTATCTCCTATTGGCAGAAGAACTCGGTGAACAATACGCCAACCGGATCGTTTCGTCTGAATTCGTGATGATGGAGTACATAGCCACACCGGTGCCGAGTGAAATCGAGCTACTCAAGAAGATGCGTAAGGACGAAGTTGAACGCATAACGAGTGCTTTTGAGGAGATCGTGCCGGGCGTGACAAGGAATCGTGATGTGGGGATGACTGTGTTTCGCCGCAGAGGCATAGGAGTCTCACAAAGAGGAAGGACTCCAGGGCATGAGAATGTTGTGATCGAGGGAGGCGACATCATTGCAGCCCCGAGCCAAGGAATGTACGCCTATGTGCTCCGTGATGGAGAAACTGAGCCGCCTCCAGCGATTAAGGAATTGTGGGCAACATATCGAGGAATCGATGAGATTCTGGCAGAACACGTCAAGGCGGGTGTTACGCCTCGTGAAATCGTCAGAAACTATACGGCGATATTCGACGAGGAAGGGATAATCCTCAGGGACGTCCAGTTGCACTTATTTACTCCAAGGAATGATTTCTCGGCTTATACCGCCGGCTTTGACAGTGAGAAGATTCACCTAAATATCGACCTTCATGCCATGGCGAAAGGAGCGCGCCAGAGGAAGTTCGAAAATTACTTCGGTCCCAGGATTGGCTCAAACGGTCCCGAGTGGATGTGGGATATTCCACTCCCACTCAATCACCACTTCGTTCTTGAGTACTTCATCTATATGCCGTGGCCTTCCATCGAACACGAAAACCAATATCTATTCTGGTGGGATCATGAGCAGGCAATTGCCACCAGCAGTGGAGTCGAATATTTGTCTGCGCCGCAAGAGGAGCTTTATCTCATCAAATGAAATGGAAATCTCTCGCCAAAGTAGTGTCGAGTTGCTGTACTTGAAACTCCTAGAGGTCCGTCTCGTTCACTGAAAAACTTATGTCTAAAGCCAAAGCCATATTGCCACTCTTGTTCACCCTTTTTTTTGTTGAAGGTACGACTGCGCAATATGGCGAACAGTATGAAGATGTCATGTCGAACATCGGCGATGCGAACTACGGCACCTTCGATGACGGCAACCCCTATGCCACCGTTGACATGCTCAATCACGTCCGTAGGGAGCGTTTCTACCTAATCCTGCCGAAGGTCATGCGTGAAAGAACAGTCGATATGTGGATTCACGTCATTCGCCCCTGGGCATGGGGAGGGACGGATCCCCTTCGTTATGAATTCGGTACCAAGTCCGCAGTTCTGATCTTTACCGATCGCGGTGACGACCAAATCGAACGTGTAGTTTTCCAAGGGGAAGTCCAAGACCCGGACGCTTATGACATCGTCGGCGAAGAATACAAGTATCTCAGTCAGCAGGATTATGAGTTTATGAATTACGCCGTCGAAAATCCGGGCGAAGAGTATGAGTCCGAATTGGATTTCAGGTTCGAAGGCCTCCACGAGTTTGTTGCCGAACGAAATCCAAAGCGTATCGCCGTGAACTATCTGGAAACACTCTCGTTTGCCGAGGGCTCCGAGACGTTCACCATGGCGCTCGGTGACGGCATTTCGTATACCGACTACGTACAAATAGCCAAAGCGTTAGGCGACACCTACTCCAGCAGGATGGTCTCAGCAGAACATCTCATCCTCGACTACTTATCAAGAAGGGTCGCTAGCGAAGTTGTTCTTTATGGTGCTTCGGGTCTTCAAAGAGGAACGGGCCGAAAATTCGCCAATATCGTTCCCGGCGTCACGACACTCGGCGATATCAATATTGGCTCGGTAATCAACAAGGATGGGAATGAAAGACGAGGCGCCGACTATGTGATCCAGCGCGGCGATCTCATTGGTGATTGGGAGGGACAGGCCTATGTGCTCCGGAAAGGTGAGACCGACTTGCCCCAGCACATACGGAAGTTCTGGGAGGACAACAAAAGGGTCCGTGGGATTCTGCGCGAAAATATCAAGGTTGGTCTTACCGGTGGCGAGACTCTTGGTCTTCTCGCCCGAGAATTGGAAGAAGCAGGATTTTTGTATACGGACTACCAGGAATACAACAAATACGTCGATCATCCGGAAAAAACCCAGGTCCACCTCGACTTACATGCTGAGGGGAAAGGAATTCTCGCACCCAGGATTTCACCGATGGGACCAAAATGGCATTGGAACATGAAGATCCAACTGTTCCACACGTTTGCCATCGAATACATGATCTATATGCCCGTGCCGGAATGGGCTCGTGCAAATAATTTCACAGGGCGACAGATGTCTGCCGCGTTTCACGACGGCGGTGTTGTCACCAGTCGTGGCATGGAGATTCCATACCCCGACCAGCCTACCAAGATTCAGATAATTCAATAGACAGTGAAGACTCTCCAAGCATAAGTGTAGGAAGCCGACCATGTATAAAGCACGAAACGTCCTCTCATTCTTGTGCATGCTGTTTGTTGCCCAAGGACTCCACGCCCAACGTCAAGAATTAGAGGCGTTTCCAGCATTGATGAATCTCATTCGTGGCGAAAAATTCGATGTGATCCTCCCGCAAGCGATGGAGGACAACGGCATCGACATGTGGATCCATGTAATCAGAGGAGAGGATCCCCTCAATTTCGAGTTTGGGGACAATTCCGGCATTTATATCTTTACCGACCGTGGCGAGGCGCGTATCGAGCGGGCCGTTCTCGGTGGCCAAGCTGACCGCGAACTATATGACGTATTCGGTCCTGAAAGTGACTTGGGACAATTCGTTGCAGACCGTGATCCCATAAGTATTGCCCTCAATTACGGCGAAGAAGAGGGTTCCGGTTTCGATACCATCTCAACCGAGGATCGCACACAGATTCTCGCCGCACTGGGCGACGAATATAGAGATCGAGTCGTTTCGGCTGACCGCTTAATAGCAGATTTTTTGGCCGGCAGGGTGATGAGCGAAGTAGCCCTGTATGGTCGCCTTCTCATAAACAGCACCAACATCATAGAAAGTGAATTCGCAAAAATCGTCCCCGGTGAAACTCGCCTAAGCGATATTGCTGGGAATGTGTTCGTCAGGGACCTCGATGGCAACGAAGAGAATAATTCCGATTACGTGGTGCAACCTGGTGATCTCATCGGGATACTGCACGACGCGAACATGCGGGAATTCAGTGAGCACAACGGTGGCATTGGCTACGTCCTTCGCCAAGGAGAAACGGGGCTCCCTCCCGAGATTCAGCGAATATGGGGACATGCTCTGAAGACCCGCGAAATTTTCCGCAGAAACATTGTTGCGGGTCGAACAGGCGCAGAAACGCTGGATATCCTCATTAGTGAAATTGAGGAAGCTGGCTACCACTACATCGATCAGGATCGATATGACACGGAAGCGGACCCAGAGAAAACGCAGGTCAATATCGATTTCCACGCGCTCGGGAGAATAGTTTCACAGGAGGAAGCCCCCAGAATTTCTCCAACCGGTTGGGGTCGCGATCTAAAGATTCCTCTCTACCATACCTTTGCGCTCGAATACATGATCCACATGCCCGTACCGGAATGGGGCACAGGAAAACATCTATACATTTGCCTCCATGATGGGGCAATGGTTACCGAACGTGGCGTCGAGTTTCCGGCGCGACCCGCACAGGAAATTCTGATTGTCCGCTAGCCTAAGCCCCACTGGAGATAGCCTGGTGAGTAAATTTCGATTCGTTTTGGCGACTTCTTTCTTACTGCTTCTGTGCTCCGCGCAGGTCTTAACGGCACAAATGAGAACTCGTTACCCTGAAGCCTTGCCTGGCATCAGCGATACCTACTATGGAGCCTTTGACGACGATAACCCCTACGCCACCAAAGAAATGCTGGACCATATTCGGCGGGAGAAATTCGACTTCGTTTTACCCCGTGTCATGCGTGATGAAAACATCGATATGTGGATTCACATTATTCGGCCGTGGACCTTCAGCGGAAACGAGCTCAGGAAATTAGAAGGCCTCGATCTCAATTACAGCAACATCGATTCCACCGACCCTCTTCGTTATGAGTTCGGTAGCAACGCGGCCGTCCTTATTTTTACTGATCGTGGTGGTGAAAGGATTGAGCGGGTCGTCTATGAAGGTGAGGTTGATGACGATGGCGCCTTCGACATCGTCCGTGGCCAGTCGAAGTTCATTAATCAAGAAAATTACGAGATTATGGACTACGTCAAGGGAAACCCTAACGACGTTCCTGAATCAGAGATGGGGTACAGGTTCATGGGCCTGGGCGATTTCGTGGCCGAGCGTGACCCAAAGCGAATCGGTGTGAATTACGCAGAGAAACTATCACTCGCCGAAGGCTCCGAAACGTACACCCTTGCACTCACCGACGGTATTTCCTATGCGGACCACCTCCATCTGTCAAAAGCATTGGGGGACAAGTACGCCAAGCGAATGGTCTCCGCTGAGAACATGATCTTGGATTACCTCACGAGTAGTGTCGCCGGCGAAATCGTTCTCTTTGGTGGCTCTGGCCTGCCACGCCGGATCAGGACATTTCAAGAGATCGTACCGGGCGTTACTACCTTGCGTGATGTGGGCGGCAGTTGGTTCTCCACGCGCGAAGGGGATCATGATGAAAGCGCTTTCGAAAATTTTCCCCTCCAGCACGGTGACATGTTCCAGAGCGGCATGGTTCCCTACTACATACTTCGTGAGGGAGAGACTGGGCCACCTCCAGAAGTCCAAAGAAGCTGGGATGAGGTCGTAAAGGTTCGCAAACTAATTAGCAAGAACATCAGGGTTGGCGACACAGGACGCCAAGCCCTTTCTCGCATCATCGGCGAACTGGAAGAAGCTGGGTTTGCCTACATCGACAGAGACAGATTCGACCCGAGCCTAGATCCCGAAAAAACCCAAGTGCACCTGGACCTTCATCAGACCGGCAAGGGCATGCTGGCACCCAGGGTTTCACCTATGGGTGCAAGGTGGCACGCGGACAAGAAGATTCCACTCCTTCTCACCTTGGGCATCGAATACATGGTCCATATGCCAGTCCCTGAGTGGGGTGAAGGCAGACACATTTACTATTGCAGTCTCCACGAGCGTGGAGTTGTCACGGAGCGTGGTGTCGAATTCGCCGGGCCACCTGTCGTTGGGATTCAAAGTATTCGCTGACCCGTCTGACCGTCGGTTAACGCCGAGCGTACCAACTTTGGAGCGCCCGCGTGTCTGACTCCAAGCTTGGCATTCTGGCATCTAAAGGCGATTTTTATGGAGGTTGTCAAAGATGAGTAGAGCGACTGTATTCGAGTCCAGATCAAATAAGTTAGAGCGAGGCGGACGGCGGTTGTTGAGACTGACGGTTGGCGCGTTACTTTTGGTTTTTGCAGTGCTGCCCATGATTGGTGCGACCATGTCTGAAAAGCTACCGCAAGTGATAACAGCACAGAAATTTCCCGTCATCGACGACAGCGGCAACGGAAGCGTTGCGTGGGTAGCAGGGCAGGTTACTGCCGAAGAGGAAGCCGTTCTGGCAGTCGTACAGAAGTTTTTCGACACCATGATGGCTAGGGACGTCGTCGGGACAGGGGAGACACTGATCATCGAAGGTCAAATCGCTAGCTTCCGCGAAGGGCCGGACCGAGCTACGGTGCGCACGACGCCGCTTAAGACGTACCTTGAGGGGCTGGGCTCTGGCACACGGCTGCTAGAAGAACGCATGTGGGACCCCACTGTGATTATCCACGGACGCATCGCGGTTGTGTGGACTCCTTATGACTTTTACAACGATGGTGAGCTTAGCCATTGTGGGATTGATGCTTTCTCGCTTCTTATGACCGACGAGGGATGGAAGATCGCCGGCCTCACGTACACCGTCGAGCCGATGGGCTGCGAGAAACTCGGCCAGCCGGCCCGACGCGCGGTGCGTTAATGGACCACCTGGGCAACGTCCGCGCCGAGATGGACACGGACGGCATGGTCGTCGCACTGATTCTTCTCCAGGCATTTTTATTGTGTAAGTGATTGGTGGTAATACTGACATCGGTAAGATGGCAGGAACGAATATTTTGAGACTCCAGACGCAGGAGGATTCCCTTGAGCCAGCACCGGATGGTCGCAATGCTTGCCACTATCACCCTGACGTTGCTTTTCGTAGCGTGCAGTTCCGACCCTTCTCCGGTGTCCGAAGGCGAGACAGTCTCGCCAGAGAAGGAAACTGACTCCGTGCGACCGGGCGTCGATGCAACCAACGCTTTCTATTACTATGCCGACGTTGAGGCGGCGTGGAGCTTTTACACCGAGATCCTGGGTCTGCAGACGGTAGCCGACTACGGTTTCGCTAAGATCCTCAGAGTCGCGCCGGCCTCGTACTTGACCCTTGTCGACGCCAAGCGTGGCATGCACTCCGCTGCTGAGCCCAAGACGGTGACCCTGGCGCTGGTAACCGACGAAGTCGAAGGGTGGTACGAATACCTGACGGAAGCTGGGGTGCCCATGCGTGCTGAGTTCCAACCTGCGATTGGGCGACCGCACGTTGGTTTTGTCGCTATCGATCCCGAGGGCTATTTTCTTGAGTTCGAACGCTTCGAACCACATGAGGAAAACGAGCATTTACTTCCGGCTCTCGAAAGACTGTGGCCCCTCTACCCGGACCCGAACGTGAACTCGAGCCGGCCGGCGGAACTTGGCATTCGGGCCACGATCCTTTGGCTCTATTATCGAGACACCAGCGCCGCTAACCGTTTTTACACTGAGATTTTCGGTGCCGTCCCGATCGTTGATCAGGGCTGGGCCTGGGCCTACCAGGCGTCCCCCTCGGGCTTCCTCGGCATCGTAGACGGTGAGCGCGGCCTGCATCAGGCCACCGACGACAAGGGCGTGACCGTGTCTCTGGTTGTCGACGATGTCGATGCCTGGTTTGAGTACATGAAAGGCGCTGCTGGGTTCAAGCTGCGCAGCGAGGAGGTTGGTGACGAGAGCGGCCACGTACGGGTCTTTGTTGGCTATGACCCGGAGGGGTACTTCCTCGAGTGGGACACCTTCCTCGATGTCGAGGGCAACGAAGAACTACTGCGGCAGCTGCGACGGGAGTGAATATCCGCCGCCTACTCTCCGCTGGAAAATCGCCGTCGTCCAGACGGAGAGGTCGCAGGGTTGGCAGGAAGAACGTCACTTGATGGAAGGCTACCAACGAAACGCCGTCACGGTGGAACAAGTTTGTATGCAGACTCGAAGGGAAGCAATTATGAAAGAAATTTCAGGGACGGAAAACTCGTACACGTTTCGTTTTGGTTGCGTTGCAGCGGTGCTCGTTGCTTCTGTGCTCACCTCAGTAGCACCGGTAATGGCGCAGCAAGACGCGAGAGCCCGGGATCTCGGCGTACCGTTCGACGGATCGCCGGGCCTCCTGAACGCGATCACAGATGTCAGTGGTGTCCGGGTTGCGCATACCACGCTGATCCAGGGGGACGGAGAACTCCGTGTAGGGGAAGGTCCGGTGCGCACCGGAGTGACGGTGATCTTTCCGCGCTGGGAGGACCCTTCGGATCCAGTATTCAGCGGATGGTTCGCGCTCAATGGCAACGGGGAGATGACCGGCACAACCTGGATCGAGGAATCCGGTTTTCTCGAGGGGCCGATTGCAATCACCAACACTCACAGTGTCGGGGTGGTGCGTGACGCGATCATCGGCTGGCAGGCGGAGCGAGGATTGGGTTTCCAACCCTGGTCGCTTCCGGTGGTTGCCGAGACCTACGACGGTTCGCTCAACGACATCAACGGCTTTCACGTTCGCCCGGAGCATGTGTACGCGGCACTTGAGAATGCTGCATCCGGACCAGTTGAGGAAGGCAATGTCGGCGGTGGAACGGGCATGCGGTGTCTCGGATTCAAGTGTGGGATCGGGACATCATCGCGAATCATCGAACTCGGTGAGGAAACTTATACTGTCGGGGTTCTCGTGCAGGCTAACTTTGGTGGTCGCCGGCAACTCACGATCGCAGGGGTTCCGGTCGGACAAGAGATCATTAGTGATGAGGCGCTTGCACCAGAGACCCCTCAGGCCCCGGACCGTGGCTCGATCATCATCATTGTGGCAACTGACGTTCCCCTGCTTTCGCACCAGCTTAAGAGGGTCGCGCGGCGGGCCTCCCTAGGTGTCGCGCGCACGGGCGGCACTGCGGGTAACGGCTCGGGCGACATCTTTGTTGCCTTCTCCACAGCCAATGCTAGCGCTGCGAGATCGCGACCTCTCGCCGAGCTCACGATGCTCAGCAACTCCCGTATCACTCCCGTTTTCGACGCCACCGTTGAGGCCACGGAAGAGGCTATCATCAACGCGTTGATTGCTGCCGAGACCATGGTCGGTCGGGATGGCAATCGCTCCGAAGCGCTGGACCACAACCGATTGCGTGCGATCTTGGAGCGATATAACCGTTTAGTACAGTGAGTCTCGGTTTTAGCGCAAGAGACGGCGGTGGGCTGCGTCGCCGTCCGGCCCTACGAACCGTCACCGAGGCTCCGGTAGATCATTTCGATCCAACCGTCGGCTGACATGTAGCCGTAACCCCAATCCTTGTACTCGGGCCCCAGCCCGTCGTCGACGATCTCTTCGAGACTGCGGCCCGCCTCTTTCTGAGCACGCACCAGGGTGATCGTATCGTCGAGCATCTTGCGTAGCCGATGTAGCTCCTGCTTGTCAGTCAGGGGGCCGTGGCCGGCTATGAGGGTGACATCGTCGGGAATCATCGGCAGTAAGGCATCGATGTTGGCCAGAATTGCCAGCGCATTTCCACCTGATTCCAGGTCGGCAACCGGGAAGCTCGAAATACCTGAGTTCAGTAGGTCTCCCATATGCAGCACGTTGGATTCGGTAAAGAAGACCACCACGTCGTTGTCGGTGTGGCCGCCGGGGATGGCCAGGGCCCGAATCTCCTCGCCGTTAAAATGTACTGACAGCGCGTTGTCGAAGGTAATCACCGGCCAGTGATCGCTGTTCTTCGACATTAGTCGTTCACGGGCACGTTCATGGGCAATCACCAACGCCTCGCTGCCACGCACCAGGTTGGCGTTGCCGTCGCTGTGATCGTCGTGGTGGTGCGTATTGATGATGAAGCGCAGTGCGCCGCCATCGAGGACGTCGAGGGCTTCCGTGATGGCATCGGTGAGCTCGGCCCACTGATCGTCGACGATGAGGATGCCGTCAGGCCCGACGGAGACGGCAATGTTGCCGGCGACGTCGCCGGTGGCTTCGAGCATGTAGATGTTACCGCCTGCCGGGCGGGTGACGATCTCCACGCCCTTGAGGTCGGGCTTCTGATCATCCGTGGAAGTGGGTGGTTCGGCATTGCGAAGTCCATCGATCGCGACCCGGAATCCCATGTGATCGTCGCTTGAATTTTGCTCGTCGCCGGTGCGCGCCGCGGCGCGGATGCTGTGTCCCCCTTCCGGGGAAACGCTGCCGTCGTCTTCGATTCCGGCCCAGTCAACCCAGGACCCGCCGCGATTGACGCGATCGATTCTCTCGTCGGGAACGGCGGCCGGACGCGCCGGTCCGCTCGGATTGCGCCGCGGCGAGACGGCGTAGTAACCATTGTCGTGGATGTCGTATACCCACTCGCCAAGATTGCCGGCCAGGTCGTACACGCCGTACGGTGATCGTCCGGCCTTATAAGTATCGACCGGCGAGGTTTCTATGTAGCCGTCATCGATACTGGCGTCGGAACGGCGCGTGTATTCGCCGTACTTACCGATAAAGTTGATATCGGCGTAGTTGGCTCGCTGCCCGTCGGGAGCCTCGTTGCCCCACGGAAAACGGAGCTCATCAGCGCCGCGCGCCGCTTTTTCCCACTGGGCCTCGGTTGGCAGAACCACTGGAAGCCCCAGACGCTCGGTCAGCCAGGCGCAAAACGCCTGAGCGTCGTTCCAGCTCACACTGCCGACCGGGTGGTCTTCACCCTGATTGAAGTAAATGTTGTTCCAGGCGCCGTCATCCATTGGCCGCCAGGGATCGCCATCTTCCCCCGGACCCGGAATTTCTCCGGTCCATTGCCACGAGCCCATGCCTCTTTGGGCGTCGGTCAGGTATCCGGTGTCATCCACGAAGGAGCGAAATTGTCCGACGGTTACTGGGAACTTCCCGATCCAGTAGTCATCGAGCTCGACATCGTGCACCGGCAGCTCATCTGCCAAACCTTCATTGGATCCCATGGGGAAGGATCCCGCCGGTACCAGCACGAGTTGATGACCGTCCCCAAGGTCGACTTCGAAATATCCGAGATCGTTGACGTTGTCCGTCCTCGCTACTGCTGCAACTTGATCGATCACAGAATCTATCGACAAAGGCTGCAAATTGCCGGTCGTCGTGTCCTCCACTACAGGTGCGCAGGCGGACGTCGTCGCGACGGCGATTGTCGCCGCGACGACCAATCGACCGACTATTTGTCTCATTTCTTGAGTTTCTTCACTATTGCCACCCAAGCAAATGCTGTTATAGCAATTGTTGCTATCAACCAAACGTAAAAATTTATGCCCACAATTTTCCCCTTTCGAAAATTCTATGGGCTGATGTTACCTGAGGTTTGCGTGTCTTCCGAGGATTACGGCAAGACGTGGAGCTGAGCGCGTTTCGGTATTCGACCTAAGGTTGGCTACTCGCAGCGATTGGCACACGGGCTACGTTTAAAATCAGGCGAGGGTACCAGCGAAAATCCGCTACCATGGGCGTAGAGTTTCGGAATCCAACAGCGATCTTCATTAGGGGCGCCAAAGATGAAAATGCGGCATCAAGTGACTCTTACTTGTTTGTTGTTGATGGGGATGGCCTGTGCCTGGATGATGTGTAGTTCCATGGATGATCTTCATGGGCATTGTCTTTTTTGTTGTACCGATGTGCTCTTAGCACAAGAACGTGCCCACGATCACGCACCTGTCGGCATGGATATGACCATGCAAGAACGTGCCCTTGATCGCGCACCTGTCGGCGTAATGGGTGACCGCGTAATGAAGATGAAAGGCATGTTCATGGTGTCTATCCAACAGATGCGACACTGGATGGCAGGGAATCGTGATGGAACTGACGATCTCTCTGATGCTCAGATCATCAAACTGCCGAATCCTTATCAAGTGGGCAATAGTCCAACCAGCTTGAGCGTGGTACCTCAGCACATGGTGATGGATATGACCATGCTCGACTTGATGTACGCGCCTAGTAGCCGGATAACTCTGATGGGAGCGGGAATGCTCATGAGCAAGAGTATGGACTTGACCACCTATCCGGGGATGGGGATGGTGACGGGCAGACCCCAGCTTGGTTCCTTCACAACATCATCCCTTGGTCTGACTAGTATCTCTCTCTCTGGCCTATTCAGTCTCTACGAGGGGGACACTGCGCGGGTGCATGCGCAAGTGGGAGTCCAGCGATCTGTCGGAGCAAACAATTCAACAGGTGAAATGTTGACACCCATGAACATGCGTCAGGCAATGGTCCTGCCTTACGGTATGCAGATCGGTGATGGATCGACCTCCGTGATTTCGGCATTGACGTATGTGGCGAACAATGACGGATGGGTTTATGGAGGACAGATGCGATCCAGAAATGCAATTGCTAAAGGCGAGTGGAATTTTGGAGACAAACTGTCATTTACCGGTTGGGGGCAAAAAGAGCTAGTTCGGAAGACAGCACTTTCGTTACGAATAACTCATCATCGCCAAGGTGCGATTGATGGTCGGAATTCTTCAATCATCGCGCCAGTACAAACGGCGGATCCTTCAAATTACGGTGGGGCAGCAACTGAATTGGGGATCGGATTAAATCAACTGCTCTATATCTTCCCCGGAGATCATGCTGACCGGGTCGGGATGGAAGTGACATACCCCGTTCATCAGAACCTCAATGGGCCTCAGATGAAAGCCGGGGTATCGATTCAGTTTGGGTATCAGAAGAGTTTCGACTAATTACCAGGGACCGAAACCAGGCCGGATGGTTGTAGAGCGGCTCTCTAAAGCACTGTCGAAACTATGGCGAGCAGAGGTGGCAGGCTCGGTCTTTAACAGGACCTTGCCGGCAAGTGCGCCGGTGTGGCGGCCATTCTGGATGGAAATCACACCGTTTACCAGTACGACCTCCACTCCCCTGGCGTATTGGTGAGCGTCGGCGTAGGAAGCACGATCGGAGATCGTGTCCGGGTCGAAGATGACGACGTCAGCCTGGAAGCCTTCGAGCAGCAGGCCCCGATCCTTCATGCCCAGAAACTGTGCCGGCAGAGAGGTCATCTTGCGGACTGCGTCGGCAAGCGTCAGCAACCCCTCTTCACGAACATAGCGGCGCAGCGCGACCGACTGACTCGCGAATGACCGCGGATGAGCACGCACTGGACGAGCGCCGTCCGCAACCGGTGCGAACCCCCCACCATCGCTGCTGATCATGACCCAGTCCTGACTCATGGCATGGAGCATGTCGTTGGGCGACTGCGACGCCGAAGCGAACAGCATGTCGGGCTCGTCGAGGATCAAGTCGGCGACGATGTCGAAGCCGTCCCTGTCTTGTTCTTCGACCAGTTCGTCGAGCGTCCTCTCGAGAAGCTCGGGATGTTCATCGGTAACCTTGATACGGAAGTCTTGCCATCCCCAGCGCGCCACGGCGCCGGGATTTGCCCGGCGAGGCTCGTAGGTCGAGGCGCGCAGTCGGGCCCGCATTGCATCATCGACGAGGGCGCTCTGTAATTCGGCGACGAACTCGCGGCGAATCGCGACGTGGTCGATTTCGGAGACGTCGCCGGCCAACTCTGTGCGTTGCATGCGGCGCCGCAAATCCGAGAGCTCAGCCAAATCGTCGGGAATATCGACCAGGTCGGTGATGAAATCGATCGGTGCCCCTTGCAGAAAGGGGTATTGATCGGCGGTGATCTGTACGCCTCGCGCCCGCGCCTGGTTCACCATTTCGACGACTTGGCGCATCTCTCCCCAATTGTCGCGACCGGCAGCCTTCAAATGCGTAATCTGGACCGGCACAAGGGCTGCCTCGCTGATGCGGATGATCTCATCGGTAGCCTCGAGGATACTCCCCGCCTCGTCGCGCATGTGGGAGATGTAGACGCCGCCGAATTCCCCTATCGGCTCGGTGACCTCAATCACCTCTTCTGTACTCGCATAGATGTTCAGGCCGTCATACTCAAGCCCAGTACTGATTCCCCAAGCGCCCTGGCTCATCCCTTCTCTGACGATCGACCTCATGCGCCGGACTTCTTCTGGGCTGGCTGCCCGCAGATTGTCGCGACCCATCACCTCACGTCGAACCACATTGAACGGCACCATCATCACCGCATTGGTGCCAATTCCGCCAGCCTCCCACCGTGCCTTAGTTTCCGTGATGCGAAAGCTGCCTGAACCGTCGCTTCCCGTTCGCACGGTGGTAACGCCCTGCATCAAGTAGTTGAGGATCGCATTAGCGTCGTCGCTGTCGAAAGCGTCGTCAACATGTGTATGCATGTCGATGAAGCCCGGCGCGACTACTAGACCTTCTGCATCGATGGTCTGGGTGGCCTGCCGGTTTGCAAGATCACCGATCTGAACAATCGTGTCGCCGCGGATACCGACGTCGGCAAGAAACCATGGGTTGCCCGTGCCGTTGACGATCTTTCCGTTGGTGATTAAGAGGTCGAACTCGGCAGGCGCCTGGGGGACGCTCATCGGCGCGATGGTCGCGACGGCAAGCGCGAACAATGGTGTGGAGAATTTCATCGACTCGGGCAGCTTCATGTGAAGCTAGTCATGTGCATCGCCTCAGGATGTTCCGGAGATGATGTAGATCCCGTAATTCGGGACCTGAATCCATTCGACACCGTTGGGTCCGACGATTTGAGGATTGGAGAAGTTAATCGAGATCGGGTATCCGGGGCGATCAGGCAAATTGGTATGAACTGCGTACTCGAAGGCGAAAATATGGTTCGGATGGATGACCAAGTCGTCTCGATCGCGCCGGAAGGGTGCGATGGACGCTCCGACGGTCATGAGCTCACCGTCATTGTTTCCCTGCGCGTGAAGGTCCAAGTAAAAGCCGGGGGTGTCGCCGTCCCGAAGGTAATCGCGGACCATTTGGTAGTCTTGTTCTCCATCGTCAGTGAAGGGCGTGTAAATGTATCCGTCTGCCTCCATCGCTGCGACGATTTCCTCCAGCGCTTGCCCCGAAGTCATACCGACTCGGACATGCTGTCGCATGATTCCTTGCGCGCGCTTGCCGAAATCCCAGGCTCGCTGGATGCCTTCCGGAACCTCGGTTTCGCCTTCACGAAGCACGTAGGCGTGCATTTTGCTGTCGACCGTGAAAGATGAGAATCCGAAGTCGAAGATCTTCTTCCCGCCGTAGTTGAGCGAGAAGAAATCACCGGGTTGAAGCACGTAGTTACGGCTGTCCGTGGGAGAGGGGAGCCCGGGCGCCGCCTTGCCTTCTGCTGTGGCGGAATAAAGGACCGAGGCTCCGCGGAGGTCACGGAGCTTCGTCCTTCCCGGAACAACTCCTTCCAGCTGCGCGATCGCGCCCTGTCGCGCCAACTCGAGCGTGATGGCTTGTACGGCAACCTCGAGAGAGAGGCGACGCGAGCGGAAATCAGTGATCAGATGCTCTGCCGAGACAACCCGTGACGAGAGCTCTGGTCCAAGGATCTGTTCAAGTTTCTGGAACTGGGTGTAGGAGATGCCGTCAGCGACTGCTAGCCAGTCGGAGTAGTTGACGCCGATTCTTTCGGGGTTGTGTGACTCCACGTACTCTCGCAGTTCGTCGTACACACTGGGGTCCACGTCCCCCGGGTTGTAGCCAGTCAATGCCCGCGATATCTCCATCGAGCCACGGACGTCGATGTTCTCGATCGCTCCCTGTCCACCGAAGACTTCGCCGAAAACTGCCCGCTCGATATGATCTCCAACATCCGTGAAGATGATGAACCCACCGGTCCTGCCGAACTCGTATTCTAGGGGGTCAGGGTTCCCTTGGCGTGTACCGTGAATCCACATATCAATGTTGTGGTCGCGCATGGCGCTCGGCAGGATCAGGTCGAGTCTGTCGTTGCGGATCAGTCGGAGCCACTCGTCTTGATCGGGCTTCGGAATCTGCTCCTGCGCACCGACGAGAGAACCAACACCCAGCATGAGCATCACAAGTGCGAACAACAGGCGATCTCGCATCGGTTCCTCCAGACGTGTCAGCCACAACGGCGGTGCGACACCCTTGGCTAATCTAAGGCTGCTTCCACTCGCCGGCAGCTTTCGTGGTGGGTTCGTGGGGCGAAAAGTGTACATAAAAGGCACTGACATCACCAACGAGTCCGATTTGTGGAAAACGCACCTCTACAAGGGTTTGAGAAGCGCGGCACAGACGATCTGCTCGCCCGCCCAGGGAATGCCAACTTAGCCACGGGCGGGGGGATCACCGCAGCGTCGTTGCGATACCTCTCAGCGTGTCGGCCAGCGATCCTAGCCGCGGCACGTTGAGCCAAACGGCTTCCTCGACATCGCCCTCCAACTCGGTCGCCAGTGCTTCGAGTTCGTCGACGACCGCCGCCGCGCCGCGGGCGCCGGAGCCAAGTTGGTCGACGCGACCAAGGGTCTCGGTGACAGCATCCGCGCGTTGCGGATCGATGCCACTGCCACGGTTGAGTTGATCGAGGTAGGCACGTGCCAACGTTGAGCTCGGGGGCCAGACGGCCCGCTCCTGGTGTTGCACGTTGGTCTCTTCGGACAACACCAGACTGGCGGCGTCGATCTCGTTTTGCGATAGATGTTCGCTCGCCGTCAGCCGGAACACGTCGAGCCCGCGGGCAATCTCGGCACCGTAGATGTGGCCGTTGTACCAGTAGGCGGACCAGTAACCGCCCGATACCAGGTCCTCAGCGTTGACGGGGCCGCGGTCGAAATATGCGATCTCCTCGGGGTTCGCTGAGTCGGTGAAGTCGAACACCGAGATACCGCCCTGGTACCAGCCCTGAACCATGATGTCGCGGCCCGGCACCGGGATGAGCGAACCGTTGTGAGCGACGCAATTCTCCTGCTCTGACTGAACCGCCGGCAGCTTGTAGTAGCCCCGGAACCCCATCTCACCATCGACGATGTCGAAGATGGCATTTGCCCCCCACGCCGGCGGGTCGATCGCCCGGCAGCGCGGGCGCGAGCCCCCACCCCATTCATCGGTGAAAACAATCTTGGTGCCGTCGTTACTGAACGTGGCCGAGTGCCAGAAAGCGAAACTCGGGTCCACGACGTAATCGAGCCGAGCAGGATTCACCGGATCAGAGATGTCGAGAAGGATGCCATTGCCCGAACATGCTCCCGCGGCCAGGCCGATTTCTGGGTAGGTCGTGATGTCATGACACTGCCTTGTCTCCCGAGAGCTCTGCGTTCCTCGGCCGTGGTCGCCGCCCTGCCAGAGAGCCGATATGGTACCGGTCTCCGAGTCGGCAAAAATGCGCGGTCGGTTGACGATGCGCGCGTTCTCGGGCGCAGCGAGAGGCACCTGAATGACGTCGATACTGAAGAGCGCTGTGTCGGGATCCCCCTCGGTGTCGGAGCAGCCTGCCAGCTCTTCACCCGCCCGGACCGCGCCTGTACCCGACGCGTACACGTATACATTCGCATTGTCGTCAGGGTCTACCACCAACGTGTGAGTATGTGACCCTCGGCAAGTTTGCACGGCGGCTACCTGTGTCGGATTCCTCAAGTCGCCAATATCGAAGATGCGCACACCACGGAAACGCTCGGCGCTGACCGGCTCCTCGACTCCTTGCATGCCGCAGTCGAGCCGGGCCCTGGTGTCCTGTACGGACATGAAAAGAAGGTCGCCTCGGACTGACAGATCTCCCTGGCCACCGGGACACACCACGGAAGAGAGGAGCTCGGCTTGGCTGGCATCCTCAACGTTGTAGACGTTGAAGCCGTGGTAGTTGCCCATGAACAGGTGCTCACCACTGAACGCGAGGTCCGAGTTCGTGAAGCTCAGCCCGCTTCCCGGCCGCTGGGCCGGTGCTTCCTCCGGTTGGCCTTGTGCTGGCAGCCCCTGAGTTTGAGCGTCTGGGCCAGCGGCCGGCGCTGCAGGTGGGTCCTGCGGTGCTCTGGGCCGGCCAGCGGGCGCCTCGGGGTCGTAGAAGCCCTCCGGCTTGGGCAAGTTGATGACCAGTTCCATGTTGCTTGCGGCCATCCCAGCATCCCGGAAACCAGCTGCCAGGCCGACGCGAGGATCAGCCTGGTCCGCGGCGGAAGATCCCTGTTGGTCACTTTGTGCTCCGATTAGGGGCATCGCGACAAATAGAAAAAGAACAGTAACGCGAACGATTTTCATGGTTGTTGCTCCTTAAGCATTGCGATGAGCATGGCAGTCATGCGATCCATTTCCGCGCGCTGGTCGGCCACGACATCGGAAGCAAACGCGGCGATGACCGTCTCCTGACCAGCGCCAGCGGTTGAAAGAAGTTCATCGACCATGATCAAGGCACCCTCGTGGTGTTTGATCATATACTCGAGAAAAAGCCGGTCGAACACCACCCCCGTTGCCTCCCTTAGGTCATTCATTTCCTTGGCCGTGAGCATCCCGGGCATCAGTGTACCGTCGGGCCCGTGGTGGTCGTGCACGCCCGGGACCTCATCTCCGCGGACTTTAAGCCAGTCCTCTATCATTTTGATCTCGTCTTCTTGCGATAGCTTGATTCGGAGGGCGAGCATCCCCATGTCTTCGCGGCTGCTCCGCGTGGGTACCAGTGCGGTCATGTCCAGAGCCTGGGCGTGATGGCCAATCATCCCTTGCATGAACCGGACGTCCGCAGCGGTGTGCTGGACCCGCGAGAGATCGACTGCCCTGGTGGCGGTGATCATGCGGCTCGGCTCGCCGGGCGCCCCTGGCTGGACAATCGGCGGACCGGTTTCTACGCCTGTCGTGCGGCACGACGTCGTGCCGGCGACAGCAAGAAGAAAGACTACGACGATAGGGGAGAATACCGCTCTCATGATCTTGAATCATACACACGACTAATAGACTGCACATCCGCCGGTGTCAGCGAGCGTGTTGCGATGGAAATCACCGGGCAGATCAGCTCGATTCAATCTCGGTGATGGCGGCGATGTCTTCCGCCGGATCGAACCCGCCTCCGGCAAGTGCCTCCGCGAGTTGCCGGCGCGTTTCGCGCTCAAGTTCCGAGTATTGCGACAAAACTCGAACTGAGTGCTAACGAGCGTCAGAGGCATTCACCCAAGTCGATACGGTCAGCGTAATCGTGATCCATGGTCTTTCAGGACCCCGAGAGCATTAGTTACGCTCAATTTTAAGCGGCTAGTTCTTCGACAAATTGCCTAGATAGAAACCCAAACAATTAACGCCTACATCACCTAACTTATTTACCGTCGACTCTTTTGCAAACTCATGTGGCAAGACAAGTTCAAGTAATTCCCAACCAATTGAAAGAACCAAGAAAACGTACCAGTTTCTTAAGAGAAATCTGCCAATTGCAAACCATTGGAGAAAATGAACAACTGACCAAAGATTAAACACCAGTCAGGCGATCCCCTCGGTTGAATTACTGGCTGTCTGGACTTGGTGCGGGTGCGTCGGAATCGTCGAGAGTCATGTGACCATCGTCCGACGAAGCCCTTGCGCAGACTACGTTACAGCGAAGTACCGAGGGAGGGACTCGAACCCTTGTCTCCGTTGATGGCGAATCCATACCAAATCGTTCCGTAGCGTCCGAGGACTCCGGCAAATCTCTCCAGGGTGGGACAGTGCTGCAACCTTTATATATCGAAAATTTGAACCTTCCAACTTACTTGTTCCCGAGGCTTCCGTAGCGTCCGAGCATTACGGCAAAAAGTCGAACTGGTGTCTCCGTCCACCGGGGCCACACTAACGTACCCGGCGCAGGTTGTTCTGTTCGACGATGACGGCAACGTGATCTGGCAGGCGGTCGGGCGCTAACCAGCGTCAGCCTCACCTGACCGACGGCTCCCCGTGAAACTCCGCCGTTACCGGCGTAGAGTTTCGGCATCCAAAGCGATCTCCAAACGAAGGGTGCCGATGATGAGTGAAACAATCGTAGTGGATGCCAGACTCGACAAGCTAGAGCAAGACAACCGGCGACTGAAGCTGACGGTCGGCGCGATGGCGAGCGAGTACTGATATGCGGAGGCCCCACCAGGAGGATTGCTGAAACTCATGAGACGGACAGGGTTGTTCCTGGTCATATGCAGTTTCCATGTGCTTGCCGGGGGTTCGTCTTGCCAAGACGGCAGGGCGCCCGTCGCTCGGTTCGAGTTTGAGGGAAACATCGACAATGCCGGGGGAGTTTCCGTTGCCGGAGCGGTGGGCGGAACCGTGGTGTTTCTAGCGGGTCTCGAAGGCCAGGCTTTGAGCCTGACCGCGGGTGACTCTTCGGCGCTGCTGACACTCGATCAAGAGAACCTGCTACTCGATCGAGGCGAAGATTTTTCGGTTCAGTACTGGGTACGAACCACTATGGATTCCAAAGAGCGAACCGTGGTGCTTTCGCACAAGGAGTTCGTCGACAACAGTCTCGCTTCGCACAAGCAATCAGGATGGGTGTTCTACATTTCCGGCGGTACCTGGGCATGGAACATGGGTTCCGGCGCGCGACGGATTACCTACGAGCGCGACAACGGAGAGCACATGCCCCTGAACGATGGGCGATGGCACCAGCTCACCATGACCTATGATAGCGCCCGGTCGGAGATCCGGTTGTTTTACGACGGGCACAACAAGGTCGTGTACAACGTCGACGACTCTATGGGCTTTGATTTCACTAGCGGCACCCCGTTGGTCGTTGGGTGGGCCGGAACCGAGGCAAGTCAGCAGGCGGAGATACTCCCGGCGATCCATACGGGTGCCGAAAACCTCCAGGAGCTCGTCCACGAATTCAACCGCCTTGGCCTGAACGAGGTTGCCCCCGAGGAGTTCGTGAACTTGATCGTTGAGCCTGAGCGGTTCTTCGACCAAAAGGTCGATGAGATGGTCCAACTGCTCGGTGCCGACGGCGCAGCGTTCCGCGAGTCAATGCAATCGGTTGACTTTGGGCCGGTTACCGCGGTCGAGGCCGAGCTGATGCAAAACCCCTATACGACCCATCAGGCATTCAGCTTCATGGAAGTTGCACCCCTTCTGAAGATTTACACGCTGGTCGATGACGACGTAGTGATTGACGAGAGTGCCGCCCAGGCGTTTACCGAGAGAGAGCGCCTGTACCCGCCTGATTTCGACATCGACAACCTGGCGATCTGGGATCGTCCGCTGTCAGCCGGCGAAGTGCTGGACTCGTACACGGAGTACTTCAAGCCCGCCACCACCGATCTCGACGAAGAAATCACCTCCATCACGGTGGGTGCTTGGAACATCTTCCACGGCGGCAAGCACTTCAACGTAGACGAGCACGGCTGGGACTCGAGAATTGCGATCGCCGAGATTCTGAAACGGCAAAACGTCGACGTCCTGATGATGCAGGAGACCTACTCGTCCGGTGATTTCATCGCCGCAGAACTGGGCTACTACTTCGCCACAACGATCGATTGGGACTACCTGAATCAAGGTGCCAACATCTCGGTGCTCAGCCGCTATCCGATCGAAGAGGTGTACGTCGAAGAAGACTCGCCCTTCATGACGGTCGCCACCAAGCTCGCGATCAGCAAAACTCAGCATCTGTACGCCATGTCGAACTGGTACGGGATGGAGCAGTTCCCCGCCGTGTTCGCATTCAACGAATCCAGATTCGCCGAATCGGACACCATCCCGACGGTGTTCGGCGGCGATTTTAATGCCGTTCCGCATACCGATGGAGGCGGCAGTCCCGCCTCACCAACAATGCTGGCAGCCGGCTTCACCGATGCATTCCGAAGCCTCTATCCAGATGTGCAGGAGAACCCCGGAGCCACACATCGAAACGGCCGCAGAATTGACCAGCTCTACTACAAAGGCGCGGGGCTGCGGAATACTTCGACGAGGCTGGTGACAACGTGGCCGACCGGGTTTCCTTCCGATCACAATTTGATCTTGACGACATTCGACCTGAACTACCCGGGCGAGAGATAGGGAACGTACTCGGATCGGAGCCTAGGTCGGTGGAAGGATCTCAGTGTCATTTTCGGCAGATCAGCTCGAGTCAATCTCGGCGATAGCGCGTTGCGCCTGGCGCTTCGGGTAGCGGTGGCTCACTGCCTACCGACGCGGTAAATTCTCGTCACCTCGGTCGAAATTGAGGTGACGCTGGCGACCACACGGTCGCCGACACTCAACGTGGAACAAGAGAGGACCATGAACCGGCGTAGCTTCGTCAAGGGCACGACAGCTTTCGCGACCGGCATAACTTTCGTCCCGCGGCGAGTTCTCGGCGGGCAGGGGTACACCGCCCCTAGTGACGAGCTTACCAAGGCCATCATCGGCGTCGGCGGCATGGGTCAGGGCCACATACGCTATGAGGGTTCTCGACTTCTCGCTGTTTGTGACGTCGACGAGAACCACCTGGCCCGAGCAGTCGAGAGGGCCGGCCCTGGAGTCGACACCTATCGCGACTTCCGCGAAGTACTCGACCGGCCCGACATCGACATCGTTCACATCGCCACGCCTCCACACTGGCACGGGCTGATGGCGATCGCGGCAGCTGAGGCGGGCAAGGACATCTGGTGCGAAAAGCCGATGACCCGAACCGTTGGCGAGGGGATAAAGGTCGTCGAGGCGGTGCAGCGCAACGACCGGATCTTCCGCATCAATACCTGGTTCCGTTTCCGTTCCCGTTTCTACGGCATGGATACGACGGTCGCCGAGATCAAGAAGGTGGTCGATTCCGGCATGCTCGGTTGGCCGTTGAAGGTGACGATCAACGCGTCGACCGGGTTCAACTGGAAATTCGAGTGGAGCGGTAGGACCGATCTAATCCCCGAGCCGGTACCGCGCCAGCTCGACTACGATATGTGGTTGGGCCCGGCTCCCGTGAAGCCGTATCACCCGCACCGTGTTCACCAGTCGTTTCGCGGCTACTGGGACTACGACGGCGGCGGTCTCGGCGACATGGGCCAGCATTACCTTGACCCGGTCCAGTACCTGCTCGGCAAGGATGGCACAAGCCCGATAGAGATCGACATTGATGCTCCCCAGCAGCACCCGGATGCGGTGAGCTCCTGGCGGCGCATCTCGATGCGCTACGCCGACGGTTGCGAGGTGATTCTCGATGGCGCCGACAGCGCCAAGAACGCCGCTTACATCGAAGGCCCGGACGGCAAGCTGTTCCAGGGGTTCAGCTCCGACATTCCGAACTTCGAGCGCGAAATCGAGCGGCTGCCGGAATCGGCGCCTCAGGTCACCGACTTCAGTGAGGCGGTCAAGACGCGTACCAAGTTTGCCCTCAACGAGGCTAACGGCCATCGTTCCTGTACGCTCGTCAACCTAGGCATCATTGCCCTTCGCCTGCGCCGCAAACTTTACTTCGATCCGCGTTCACAGCGGTTCGAGGGTGACGAGGAAGCCAACCGCCTGATCGACCAGCCCATGCGGGCCCCATGGCACGTATGAGAGGCACGAGGGTCGTGAGAGCCGGGTTCGTGATTCTGGTGATTGGGTTTCTCGGTGGCTGCGCCTCGGCCGGGCGGACGAACCTTGCGACCGGCGCTGTTCTGGCCGCGATGCCCGCCGTCAACGCCGCCGAGGAGACTCGGCTGAGCGCGGAGTTGTTGGCACTCGGTGGGGACGCGATTCTAGAGGTCTGCCGTTCGCTGGTGCCGATGGGCGTCGGCGACGACACGGCGGAACGCTTCGCCCTTGGGGGCCTGAGTACGTACGTGACCAGGCCGGGGGCAGAGGACGAACGACAGGCGTATGCCGCCGTTTTGCTCCAGGCGCTCGATGAAAGCGGGGAGAAAGAGGTTCAGGCGTTTTTCATACGGCAGCTCCAGCTCGTTGGCGCTGACGAGTCGGTGGCGGGCATTAGCCGATATCTCGCCGATGTAGATCTCGTCGATCCGGCCACTCTGGCTCTGGTCGCCATCGGAACGCCCAGCGCCGAGGGTGCGATGCTGGCGGCGCTGATCGATGCCCGAGGCGCCGACCGCACAACGCTGGTGAAGGCACTCGGCGAACTGCGCACGAAGGCGGCCGTCTATGAAGTCACGAAGTACGCTCTCAGCGAGGACGAGGATCTTAGGCAGGCAGCACTTTACGCACTTGCAAACATTGGTCCCGTGACGAGCGATGACGTGCTAACCGAGGCCGCCGCGACCGACGCACCGTACCGACGATCACAGGCTGCCTCGTACCTTCTGCTGTACGCGCGCCGTCTGATCGAGGCGGGTGAAACGGAGCGCGGCGTGAAGATTTGCCGCGACCTGATCTCCACGCGGCGGGCACCAGGGGAGCGCAATGTCCGCATTGCCGCCCTCAATACGCTGGTCGAAATGCTGGGTGACGAGGCGCTTGAGGACCTCGTTGCAGCGGTCGACATTCCGGATTCTAAGTTCACCGACGCCGTCCTGCGAATCGGTGCGGCGATGCCGGGGCCAGCGGCGACCGACGCCTGGCTCGGCAAGCTGCAAACTGTTGCCGGTGAGCTTCACGATCAAATCCGAGCGATGCTGCTGGTGCGTAGCGCGGAGGATTCGTCGCGGCGGCTGGAGAATGCCAAGGCTGCGTGGGTGATCGTCGAGGAGAGCCTGAGAGGTGCCGGCGGGGCAGTCGAAGAGGGATTCACGATGCTGTTCAACGGCACCGACCTGGCTGGCTGGCAGGGTGATACGACCAGCTACGTTGCCGAGGACGGAATGATCGTCATCCATCCGGAGATCGAGGGCGGGGGCGGCAATCTCTACACTGACGAGCAGTACGCGGACTTTGTCTTCCGGTTCGAGTTCCGTCTGACACCGGGCGCCAACAACGGCCTCGGCATTCGTGCTCCGCTGGAGGGCGACGCGGCCTACGTTGGCATGGAACTGCAGATTCTCGACAACAGGGCCGAACAGTACGCCAACCTGCGTCCCTTCCAGTACCACGGTTCGATCTACGGGACGGTGCCTGCCACGCGCGGCTTCCAGAAGCCGCCCGGCGAATGGAATACGCAGGAGGTCATCGCCCTTGAGCGGCGTATCATCGTCATCCTCAATGGCGCGGTAATCATCGACGCCGACATCGACCTGGCTAGCACGCCGGCAACCTCTGATGGCAGGGACCATCCTGGCCTTCGGCGGCGCCGAGGCCACATCGGCTTTCTCGGCCACGGCTCGAAGGTCGAGTTTCGTAACGTCCGGATCAAGGAACTCTGATGACGCTCACGTCGTTATCTAACAGCGATCTTCATGCTGCTAAACTTTCGCTTCTAAATGGCTTCGATGTTTGCCAGTTCTTCCGGCGTAACTTCTTCGGGCTTGTTCGAGACGCATTCCTCCAGGGCGTGTTCACAGCCTTCGGCATCAGGCGGACAAACAGGGCAAGAATCAGCCCCACCTGATCAAGCGGGACAATCTTGGGACAATCGGCTGTTTTCAGCGGAAAAGAGGCGGTTGAATCGTCGAGAGTTATGTGACCGACGTCCGCCGAAACCCTTGCGGAGAATGCGTTACAGCGAAGTACCGAGAGAGGGACTCGAACCCTCACGCCCTTGCGGGCACCGGATTTTGAGTCCGGCGCGTCTGCCAATTCCGCCACCTCGGCATATTAATGTTGTCGTTAGCGATGAGTTCTGCATGCCTAGTTGCTGCGCAAAAAACGCCCCAATGTCAAAATCACTACTTCTTGCATTACGTTCTATGGGGAGGATAATAGCGGGTGTGTCTCTGGAAACCGAGGCTGAGTTGCTTCGCTATGTTGCGGCCCGGTGGCATTGAGGTGTAAAAACTTTTTCTTATGCAATATGTCGACGACGTTTTAAACGCTAAAGGACGTGACGTCTATACGGCAACGCCGACCACCACAGTTTTTGAGGCGTTGGAATTGATGGCCGACAAGGAAGTCGGGGCTCTGGTGGTAGTTGACAAGGATCGTCTTGTCGGAATTATTTCCGAGCGGGACTATGCTCGCCGGTTGGCGTTGGAGGGTAAGCGCTCTCGTGAGACGTCGGTGAGCGAGATCATGACTGATGTGGTCGCCACGATTAGTCAGGCTGATTCGATGAAGGATTGCATGGAGCGCATGACTAACCAAAGAGTGCGGCATTTGCCGGTTTTAGAAGATGATCGACTAATCGGCTTAATCTCGATTGGTGATGTGGTCAAGTCAATCATGTCGGACCAAGAGGTGATGATTCAGCAACTTGAAAACTACATTGCCGGGCGCGTCTAACTGCTCAAGAAAAAATCCGAAACCAGAACTCAAACAGTTGCTTAACGGTCGGTGTTAGCTTCGTGCGCTGCCACTTGTCGGCGGCCTTCTTGATTGCCTCGGCCTGGGTCGGATAAGGGTGGATTGTTCCAGCGATCTTGGACAGACCGACTTTGGCTGTGATTGCCAAGCATAGCTCGCCAATCATGTCGCCAGCATGAGTTGCGACCATCGTGGCCCCGAGGATTCTGTCACTCCCCCTTTTCAGATGGACTCTCAGGAAACCATCCTCTTCCCCCTCAAGAAGTGCCCGGTCTACCTCGGAGAACGGTACAGTCAAAGTATCCACTTTGTAACCGAGATCGAGGGCATCTTTTTCGTATAACCCGACGTGAGCAACCTCAGGGCTAGTGTGTGTGCACCAGGGGACTACGAGCAGGGAACTGCGGGCACGGCCGAAGAACAACGCGTTTTTGATTACTATGCGAGCTTGGGCATCGGCAACGTGGGTAAACTTATTAGCGGAAGCTACGTCACCGCAGGCGAAAACCTTAGAGTTTGTTGTCTGCAGCCGATCATTGATCGTAACCCCTTCAGGTCCGTACTGTATTCCAGCGGCGTCTAACCCAAGATTCTCAATGTTCGGAGTGCGACCAACCGTAACCAGCAGCTGGTCGAACGTTTCCTCATGTATTTCTCCGAGACGCTCGAAATGGACTGAGACCTTGGTGTCATTCTGTTCGACTCGGAGCACGTTGGTGGCAAGCTGGAGATCGATTCCATCGGCTTCCATGGACTTCTGTACGATTTCAGCAGCATCAGGATCTTCACGGGGCAGGATATGCTCAGCCATTTCAAAGAGGGACACACAACTACCAAGCCGAGCAAATGCTTGGGACATTTCGGACCCGATTGGGCCGGCCCCGATTATGCCGAGTCGACTTGGCAGCTCAGTAAGACTAAATATGGTTTCGTTGGTTAGGTAAGTAACGTTTTTAAGCCCCGGAATCATCGGAGTGGAGGCACGGGCTCCAGTAGCAATCACAGCCCGGCGGAAGCTAAGTTGCTTACCGTCAACCTCGATCTGATTGTTGCTCGTGAAGCATCCCGAGCCGATGAAAACGTCAATGCCCAGATCTCGGAACCGCGCGGCGCTATCATGCGGGCTTATGTCGGCACGAATCCGGCGCATCCGAGCCATTGCGGCGCCGAAATTGCCAGGATCTGAGGCGACAGGCCCGCCAAAATCACGTGCTTTCCGTGCCGCATGCCAAGCACGCGCCGCTGCAATAATCCCCTTCGATGGCACGCAGCCGACATTGAGGCAGTCGCCTCCCATCAACTGGCGCTCAATGAGGGCTACCTTGGCACCTAGCCCCGCCGCACCTGCTGCTGAAACTAACCCTGCCGTGCCAGCGCCTATGACGACCAAGTGATAACGGGAAGCGGGTACGGGGTTAACCCAGTCTCCCGGATGTACGTTGTCGACGAGTTTCCGGTTGTACTCATCATCCGGTATGACGAGGTTTTGCTGCTTATCGGTCATCTGTAATCCCATTTAGCACCCGGGTAGATATCTTCGTGACGATGGTGATCACGATGAGTGTCGCAACCAGACCGAGCCCGAGAAGAGCATAGTATCCACCATCTCGTGGTGTTCCGGAGTTGCTTGCGATTTCGGCTACTGCGCCCGCCAAACGACCGTAGTAGACGTATAGAAACGTCGCTGGGAGCATTGCAAGATGGGCAAAAACATATTCACGCAGCCGAACGCTAGTCAGGCCAAGGGCGTAGTTCAGCAGGTTGAAGGGAAACAGTGGGGACAAGCGGAGCAAGATAACGATCTTTAGTCCTTCATTGCCAATTGCGCGGTCGATGGCCGCGAATTTTTCGTAACCTTCCAGCTTCTGTTCGACCCAAGAGCGGGCACCGTAACGAGATATTAGGAAAGCTAGCGTCGCGCCCACCGAAGCGCCGATAAATACCGTGGCTACGCCGGTTCCAAGCCCGAAGATGGCGCCAGCGACCAAGCTCAACAACGACCCGGGCACCATCACCACGGTGGCAACCGCGTATCCAGCGGCAAAGGCGAAAGGACCCCAAATACCAATGCTATCAACCCAGATCGCAAATGCTGGGCCGAGGGCTGACAGTTGGTTACCCTTGATGAACAAGGTGACAAGAATTACTGCCAGCACAAAAATCTTGGTCGTGCCGTGGCGTGGTGTTTTCGATGCGGCGTTGTTTGCCTGCATGTTGTCGTCCGAAGAGATTCTGGCTTTCATTTTGAGTCTAGCCCCCCAGCAAACTCTTGCATGACTCGAGTTGGTGGTCTACTTCTGGGGGCCTTGGGCCATAGAACGACTCATGAAATTCGTACTACAGAAGAAGCGATAGGGTTGTCGAGTGGACTACGGGCCGCTTGAACAAGTCTGTCCCC
>Ga0315338_1000321_pt1 | contig 133176 bp, 91 predicted proteins | sample ASW8metaG_FD_204518 | JGI IMG/M metagenome (GOLD analysis project Ga0315338, IMG submission 204518) | Ammonia-oxidizing marine archaeal communities from Monterey Bay, California, United States - ASW #8 | ecosystem: Environmental > Aquatic > Marine > Coastal | place: USA: California | collected... | reverse complement strand
ATCGGCGAGGTCCCCACGGTGCACGTGCCGTCGCTCGACGTTCGCACTTGGCGGGAGTTGATCAATTGCCGAAACCAAGTGATCTCGAAACGAACCCGGGCCAAGTGTGCAATCCGAGCGCTGCTACGCAGCGCCGGTGTAACTGCGCCACGTCATCCTGGACTGTGGACTAAACAAGGGACAGCTTGGCTCCGCCAAGCAGATCTCCCAACGTTCTCCCAGCAATTGCGTCGTGACCTACTGATTGAGGAGATTGCCACACTAAACGGACAATTGCAGCGAATTGACCAAGCGCTCGCCAGTCGGGCGCAGCAGACACCCACTGTTGCATTACTTCGGAGTATTCCAGGCGTGGGCATCCGTACTGCTGAAGCCGTTGTCGCGTTTGTGGACGATCCACACCGCTTCCCCAATGCCAAGGCAGTAGGAAGATATTTTGGACTGGTTCCCAGCCAAGACCAATCCGGTGATAAGAACCGACTTGGACATATTACCCGTGAAGGGCCTTCGGTCGTCCGTAAGATGCTTGCCGAAGCGGCCTGGCAGGCACTGCGTCGGTCACCGACGGTGCGGGCATTTTACGAACGAACGCAGCGCGATGATCCGCAACGCAAGCATATTGCCTTAGTTGCTACAGCCCATTATTTGGTACGCGTAATGTGGGCAATGATGAAACGACAAACACAGTGGGAGGAGGATGCTTCACTGACCGGCTGAATGTGAGCTGAGCTCAGATCGACTAGCTGCTATCCAATCCCAACTACAGAGTACGTCAAGATCGAGAGCGGGATTCAGGTTGCATCCCGAGGCCCCGACATGGCGCACTGCGACGCCGCCAGTGTGAATGGGAGCAACCACGTTAAGTTTCATAACGCTCCACTGTAGTGGATGATGCCGGATGGAAATTTGGAAAATTCCGTGCCCACCTTGCCTACGGTCTTGACAGAAACTTCCTCATGGATGTCGGGCCGAGGCAGGTTCCAATATCCTGCACAGCTCCCCTATGAGCAGGTCGTGAATAGATCAGAGAGTCACTGAGCAATACTCTTGGACACTTGGGTGATTGGAGCTAGGCTCAATCGCACTATTGATAGAACATCCGTATATTGGAAACTCCAGCTCAATTTAAAACAGGAGCTTTTGCACTACATACATCCATTGTATGAATTTGATAGAATCGTTCGTGCTGCCTCGATCTAGGTTCGTATAACGTACTCCCGACAAGTAGTAGTAGGATCCAGGACACGAAGAACATCATGGCGATTCCTGCGAGTTTGCTAAGTGCTATTGCAACGGCCGGTGGAGGGCAAGTTGCACTCTTTGTTGGGGCTGGCTGTTCAAAAGAAGATCCCACAGGCTTGCCTCTCGCTGGCGAGTGCGCGATGGAAGCCCATCGACAACTCGTTGATAACAACGTGTTGGCAGAAGACGAATGTGCTGAGCCCTGGGATCTTTCTGCACTAGCAGATCTGGTTAAGTCAAAAAACGGTGACAAGCAAGCTGAGCTAGTGAAATGTTTGCCGTACAAGAGATTCAAGAATGCCACGGCAAATGAGGGTCACTTAATCGCGACAGCATTACTGCTGGAAGGAGCGATCACGAATATTATAACGCTGAACTATGATTCTGCTTTGAGTGACGCACTCAATACGCTTGGGGTTGAAGACGAAATCTCTATCGTCAATGGTCCAGACCAACACGCCCACCTCGGCAGGTCAAATGTTATCTACTTGCACAGAAGTGTTGACAACGATTTTGAAGAGTGGATTTTGACGTCTGAAGCACTAGAGGAAGCATGGAAAGATGCATGGGAGGAGACAATTGTTCGTTCTGTCATCACTGCCCCAGTAAGTGTTTTTGCGGGGATGGGATCTTCCTGTGGCGTGTTACGTCACAGCACTAAGAAGATACGTCAAGCTGTTGGTGAAAGCGCCCAACTTTTTGTTGCCAATCCCGGTGATGCTTCCGAATCAAAGTTTGCGGTGGAATTAAGTGTAAAAAGCGAAAACTATGTTCCCTTGAAATGGGTTGATTTCATGCGGCAACTCGGGGCGCGCTTTCACAAGGAAGTTGTTGCGAATCTAAAAGCGACATGCCTCGGATTTGCAAAGCGGGAAGGATTTGTAGACCCGGTGAATGGCAAACCTCTTGATGATATCGAGGAGTTGACCAAACGTGTCCATGACTTGGGAATACTTGGATTCGGGGCATTTCGCGGCTCGATTTTACTGGATTGTCGCCAGTTCCCCAAAATCGAAAATGGCCACGTCTATTCCATTGCTGGATTATTGCTTGCAGTAGGCTGTATTGAACGGCTTAGCAATGCTGTAGGTCGATTCGGAAAAGACGGCCACGTAGTATTTAGCGTAGACGGCAGGCGAGATGTTCCTGTATTACTCATTGATGGTAGTACAAGAAATCTGAGTTGGCTGACATTGGAGAACGAAATGCGACAGCACGAAGATGCTATGTCGCACAGCTTTGGCAAGAAATCACGGCGGGTTGTTGCAATCGGTGTCACAGGAACCAGGCCAGAAAATGCGACTCCTCCAAACTCAATTATTGGCGTATTTGATGACGATGATATTCTCGATGGGGACTACTCGTTTCAGTGTTGGGACGTTGTGCAAATTCGTGAGGACGCTGGCTCAATTGAGAGGTTACTCGGATGAACAACGGTTCTAATTCGTCGACTGAGTTGCAAGCTGCCGCACGTGATATTTTGGAGCGGAATGGGTTTTCAGAGATTACTCAGCACCAGCTTGCTGGATTTGATAATTCATCCAATTGCATGTTTGAAGATGCATACAGCATCGTTTCAATCGTTTTTTACAGTACCTGGGACGACTTAAAGCGGAACTGGCAGCTCGCACAGACCGCATTCGTTGAATTGATTTCGGAGCACATATCGAGAGACGAGCAGAAAAGCTGGGAGGGCTACTTGATGCTCTGGACAACTGACTTTGTCCCATTTTCGGAAATCGAATATCGCCAACAGATTCAGTACAACACTGGTCGCGTTAGAAAGTTGATTTCGTCGGGAGAACACCTTAAAGAAATCGGAGATGTATACCACGCCTTGCTGCCACTACTGCCAATCACAGAGTCATTTGATCAAGCCGCAGACGACAGTGTATTGAAGCGGATTCCAGAGCTATTGCAGACTAGCACATTACCCAAAGGTAAGATCCAAGCAGTCGTAAATGCGTTCGAAAAGCAGGAGTCCTTAATGGAAGCAATGCACGATTCGGATGAGGGCTCATTATGAGACTGAAACGAATTGAAGTATCCGGGTTTCGCGGGTTCGCATCGAAACAAGAATTCAACCTTAGTTCGGATGCGATTATTGTTGTCGGCGCGAATGGCTTTGGAAAAACATCGTTGCTTGATGCCGTGCAATGGGGGTTGTGCGGCAGATTGGGTAGACTTGGAAAAGGCGACGACAAGGTACTGTCGCTCTATTCCAATACAGGTCAGGCCAGAGTTTCGCTCACGTTGCAGAATGTAGAAGATGAGATATCCATTACTCGCGTTTTTGACGGAGAAAATCAAGATGTCTGGGCAACAATCGATGGAAGAGAACTAAAAGGGGCATCAGCCAAGGCTCGAATATTTGAGCGTTTGTGGCCAGAAGCAGGAATGGCGAAAGATGGTGAAGAATCACTTTCGCTGGCGCTGACACGATCGGTCTATCTTCAGCAAGATCGTTTGCGAAGTTTTCTTGAAGGGGCAGACAATCAGGAACGATTCAATGTTATTAGTGAGTTGGTTGGCGCGGGTCGATTAACCGAATTGCAAACGCAACTTGAAAAAGAAAGTCGCAGTTGGTCGACACAAACCAATAAGCTTAATAAGGAGCAGTCGCCCCTATCAGATCGAGTTGACAATCTAAAGTCCCAGCTGAATAAACTCTTGGAAGCTTCAAAACTTGGGGAACAGTTGAGCGAATCTATATGGTCGCATTGGTGGGCGACGGCGAAGGAATTTGATATCTCAATTTCTGAAGTACCCTCTCCAGTCTCAACGGAAGCCGGCTCTCTCCTAGACAGAACAATTAGAGAGCTCCAGGCATTGAGAGACCAAAACAAACGGCGCCATACTTTTGCAGAGCAGACAAAAGATTTGGTGAACACCCCTCCTGCAAAACCGAGGAATTCGATCCAGGAACTAAAAAAGCAGCTTGATACTGCAATTAAGGCATCGGCACAAGCAAAGCTTTCGCTCAAAGCAGCTCAAGAAAAAGCAGCGGAGATTCGCAAAAGTCAAATTGCTGCAAAAGAAGAGACTGAGCAAAAACGAGCTTTAGCACAATTGGCGTTGCAATTGCTGGACGACAAGTGCCCTGTCTGCCGACAAGATTACGATTCCGAAAAAACCCGCGAACGTCTTCAGGGTATCCTCGACGAAGAAGTAGCGATCAGCTCTGGTTACACAGATGAGCCGATCAATATCGAAGAGTTCGCTGAAAAGGAGAAACAGGCCGTTCAGTCGGAAGCAAGAGCGAAAAAGTTGTTAGATGAAACGACTGGGATAAACAAATCGTTCCTGATGTGGGAAAAGGAATGTGATGACAGATTGACTGAACTTAGAGTCAAGGACCTTAAAGATGTAAACCGTCAGATCGAAGAACTTTTGGGTGCGTGTAATGACAGGGGCGAACTACTCAAAGAGCTCGTTACTGAAGGAGAACAACTTTCCTTGAATTTGGCTCGAGAATCTGCAAACGCGAGGATAAAGTCCACAGAGGCAGATCTAAAAAATGCTCAAAATGCACTTGCAATGCACCGATTGTTTGTTTCCAAACGAGAAGTTACATCTGCGACCGTCAAACTTCTAATTGAACAATTGCGAGAAGCAAGGTCTAAAGTTGTAGTTGACAAACTGACCGAGATTGAACCGTTATTGCAGCGTATTTTTGCCAGGATTGACCCGCATCCCACTTTCAGGGCAGTAAGGCTTGCAACCGAGTTTTCGTATGGCAAGGGGCGTTTAGATGCAGAAATTCACGATAGCTTGGAGGAGAAATTTAGCAAAAGTCCTGAGATCATTTTTTCGAGTTCGCAATTGAATGCTTTAGCGGTTTCAATTTTTCTCTCGTTCAACCTTGCGCTGCCGAACTTGCCGCTTCAAGTTGCAATGCTCGACGATCCCATTCAGAGTTTGGACGACATAAACTTACTCGGCCTTGTCGATTTACTTCGTCGAGCAAAAGATAGACGCCAGATTCTTGTTTCGACTCATGACGCTCGTTTTGGACAACTAATTGCTAGGAAACTTAGGCCTGCGAGCAGCTCTCACACTACAACTGTCATTGAACTACGAGGCTGGAAACCAACCGGTCCGGATGTCATCCAATATCCGATTGAGGCCGATGTCATCCCACTTCGATTGGCAGCAGTGTAGGCTTTGCAGTGTCTGATTGATATTGCAACCCATAGTACGCAATTGACGGCGAGACTCTTGCTAATTGTGGGGATACATCGCATACCGAAAACTTGCCAATGACCTGGCTTCTAGCCTGCCTCAGCCGTAAACGCTTATTGTGCTAAAGCCAGTCGGCTCGAGGCAGCTTTGTACAGTAAAACACTACCGAATTAGCCACTACCCGCACGGGAGTTGAATAGACTGCAGCACAACACTCGTTGGGAGTTGTTTCCCGTCCAAGGAACCAGCTAGTTCATAGGACGACGTGGGCCATATGTTGACGTGGAACAGCATGGGGAGCTGTGGAATTGGCGTAGGAGTCCAGTTGGCCCGCGTATGGACAACTCGACCATCTACAAGCCAGCGTATTTCATCCCGAGTCCAATCGAGAGAGTACTTATGAAAATCTTTTGAAAAGTCAAAGCCGAGATCAATGAGGCAGGGAGTTCCGCGGTAGCCGTAATCAAACCGATCACCTTCACAACCTGGGTTGTAGAAGACATTGGCGAGCATCTTATCCGGAGCGTTACCAAGAAACTCTATGTCTATCTCTTGGCGAGGAGAATCGCGGTGCAAAAAGACACCTGTCACAAGCCCAGAGACTTTGGGAGGTCGCAAGCTAACTGAGAACTTCCCGAAAAGGTATTTGGAGCATGAACAAAGATCAGCAGAGCTATATTGTCTCACACCCATGTCATGCTTTCGGGTTGTGAGTGTAACTCCGTCTCCGGGACCGACCGATGCGTTCGACGGATCGAACATGGCCAGATTTCCTTGAAACGTGTCACTGCGAAGCGTCCACGAATGCCCCGAGAATACTAGCGAGTTGTCAGGTTCTGTGTTTTTATGGAACACGCGAGGATTTTGAGTAGAGTCGCGGTACAGTGAAGGGACTTCAGTGACGGGACTTGCGCCACTGGCAATCCACGGAGATTCATCGTGTTCTAGCCACAAGCCGGCGTCTTTAGTCGAAGCAGCGTCCCACGTCCTAAGACGTCTCTGCCCGAGCTCTTCAATTTCGGGATAAGGGCACGCTGGCGGAACCGCATGCACAAACTCGCAGAGAAGTTTCCATTTATTTGTCGCGCACTTGGGCAAGCGAAGTACACGATCTTGCCAAACGCGAGAACGCTCGTTCGTCGATTCTGATTCCGGGGTCGAGTCTATCAGCAGAGCATTTGAGTGCCGCTCCGCAATGGTATTGAGATGAGACCCAAGCATACCGATGTTGACGTAGGCATCGAATTCAGATGGCCGGTGATCCTTCAGAAGAGAGCCAAGCTCTGGACGAGGTAGCGACGCCAAATCGCTGCAACAGCGATATCCCAACATTGAGAGCGCCATCGCTACGGAAGTCATACCTGAACCCTCGGGCCCTATCGCAAATACCGGCTTTGGAAGAGAGCTGCGGTGAAAATGACCAGGACCTTCCGAATTCAGAACACCTATTCTGGAAAGAACTGGCAAGATTGAGTAACAATTCTGCGAAGCCTCCCCGATTCGCTGAGTGATAACGGACTCTGACACACAGAGCACATCCAGGTCAGAGAATTGATGGTTTATCCACAGGTCAACGGGTCCGCGAATAGGAAGACGGTCTAGCAGTCTAATTGCTCCTCGTTTAGATAGTACGTAGCCCGAAAGGCACCATACACCACGGAATAGCTTTGACACATGCTGGGAAAGCGGAGTCTTTTCCGCGCCGTATTCGACCTCTTCGTACGAGAGGTAGAGCACATCGAAGAACGGAGAGTCACTAGGTAACCTCGCTAATTGCGTCCAAGCTCTATCCACTATTCGAGCGAAATTGCTCCTGAACCTAACGTCATCTTCCAGAACGAGAGCATATCCGTGAGCACCACTTGCTATCCTGCGCCACACATCGATGTGCGACTCAGCAACGGCAACCTCCTGACGGCTCATATCAACTCTTTGTCCGAGATCAAGCTTGGGAGGAAGGGTTGAGCGCGGGTCGACAAACAACTGGTCGCCCAACGTGTAGCTTCGAACGACATCCGCAGAGTCTAGCGTTTGGCCAAACTCTAGAGCATCCACAGCGGAAACTCGCGTTGTCCGTCTGGCGAGTTCTTCACCAGTGTTGTCACGAACATGCCTGAGTTCACGAAGCATTTGTCCCCAGCGGCCGGGTTGACGGTCGAGATTAATAACGTACACGTGCCCGATGAGATCTTCATTGCCTGCTCCAAAGCTGCTCCTAGAGGTCTGTTTCCAGAGTAGCGGTAGAGCAAGCAGAAAGCCCTGGTGAAAACGTGTAAGAAGCGACTTTGTCTGGACAGATCGATTCATGGGCAATACCTAGCTTGGCTCTGAAATGGTCTCGCATTCGAAAGTCGCCAATTGCGTTCATCCCGGCGGTAAGAGAGCGACCAGACTGTCTGTGAGTAAGCGCCCCAGTTCGCCAACGAAATGATGCCTTCTCCTGTTGTTGCGAACCTCGCAACGACGCTAACAGTCATATTGCCTGGCCCGGTCGTAGTTTGTATCTCTGGAAAAGGGTCAATCGACTGCAGCAGACGTTGCATAGCCCTACGCAGTGCATAGCCAACGACGGGATGTCCGGCACCAGCAATGATTGGATTATTGTTGAAGTAGTAAATCCAATGGCGGGAGTGTCGCTGGGAGTCTGTGAACTCAGCCGGATCTACCATGGAGTGACTTTCGCAGTCATAGCACAGCGGCTGAAGCTTCAACTGGCCGTCTTTGAAGAGATGATCGAACGGTGTACAGGTATAGGCGTCATCAGCGTCTATGTAGCAGCCACCCAATGCGTAAATATAGCAAAGACGAAAGTAGTCACTTCGCATCGCCGGGTGGTAGCACTTCCGAAAGGCATGCAGGTGCTCCGGGGAATAGTGATCCGAGATGAACGCGTCTGCACTTCCGTCGTCAAAGATTTGTCGACGGTAGCCGGCAGACTCTAGTTGGCGCCAAGAGTCTAGGCAGTTGTTAACGTCGTCGGGAACGTTGGGGAAGTCGTTCCAAAATTGTACTATGAGTCTGGGGATGGAGCCCGCGATTGCATCTGAGGATGGAATAGTTGGCTTTTTGACAAGCTTGCGCACAAAGTGCGAGCGAAGTGAATCGCTTTCAGCGATTTTTTGGGCGCGGTTTGATGGATTGCACAATTCAGGTCTCCTGAAGTGGCAAGTTGGTGGCGTCTCAAACTAAAACTTACCCCATCATCGTCTCAAATACGCTGTGATGATATAAGGGGTAAGCTGAAGCATCCCTAAGTTAAGTGCCAAGATGCCTCAGCCGTAAACTGGTATGACGGTTTAGTCTCAAAAAAATATCCTTCTGGGAAAAATCGGCAATCTGAGATGTTGTGGGGATGGATCTTTCCTCTTCCCCCCATCAGGAGAATACCGATGCTTCATCAGGTCAGAGCGAATCGTCGTAACCAACGAAAGTCCAAGTCGAAACCTCGTCGATACCAATCCTTGCAGAAGCCCAACGGTGTGATTAGTCCGCGCGTCCAGAAGGTCGGCGGTGAACGTTTCGCGATCGTGTGTATCGACCCAGCCAAACACCGCAGCGAGTGGATGATGGCCGACTACTTTGGGAATGTGCTCATAGAGCCTCAGACCTTAGAGCATCAAGGGCCCTTCTTCAAAGCAGCAGTGCAACTGATTCGCCAAGCACAGCAGAAGCACCAGATTCAAGACACAATTGTGGTCGTCGAGCGAACGGGGAATTACTATCTTCCACCCAAATATGCCTTTGCCAGTGCTGGATTCGAAACGCGGGTCGTCCATCCGTTCGCGACCAAGCAGTATCGAATGCCAGCCGATCCCGGCAACAAGACCGATGAGACCGACCTTCATGCCCAGCATCGAGCTGCCGTGGCCGGATTCGGACTTTGCGAATTTGAATTGGAAACTCCGTATCGCGAACTGCAACTCCGCGCACGACACCGCCGCAAACTCGTTGAGAAGGCTGCGGCTCTCCTCTGCCAGATTCGCGAACACTTGCATCTGTCGATGCCAGGTTTCGCCAGTCTCTTTGATCACCTACAGCTCAATAGAGCCGCACTTGCCCTAGCACGCCGCTGTGAGTCGCCAGCGAAACTGATCGAGATCGGGCGTAAGAGACTCGGCCAACACTTGAGTAAATGTGAGATTCGCTTCCAATGGCGTACGATTGATAAAGTTCTGACCTGGGCAGGACAGGCGGCTAATGATCCTATCCAGGATGGTCCCCTGCACCATGCTATCTGGACCGACTTGGAGGAACTGTATCAGCATTTTCACCGACGAATCACTGCTTTAGAACAAGAACTTGCCAGTGATCTTGTGAAAACTCCCTACGTTCGTCTGATGGCCATCTCTGGCATTAACGTCGTTTCAGCTGCTGAATTCGCGGGAGAAATGGGGCCGATGGCGCGGTATGCCAACGCCAATGCGATCACCGGTCGTGCGGGGCTCTACCCCTCACGCCATCAAAGCGACCAGACCGATCAGGACGGGCCGATCATCCGTCAAGCCAACCGCCGTTTGCGGTGCGCACTGATGCGGATCGCCGACAACCTGGCCTGCCATTGCCATTACTATCGTGCCCAGGCCGACACGGATCGTGCCCGCGGAGTCGATACCAGGGCCAGCCGTGTGAAGATTGCCAAGCGGTTTAGCCGCCTAGCTCTGGCCTGTGTAGCGGGGGATCAGCCGATGAGGCATCCCTGCTTCCAAAAACCTGATTCGATTCTGGAGAAGCTGCGGCTATTCCATCATGAGCATGAAACACCTATGGACCGAGTGTTGGCGAATCTTGAGACAACCGTGGAGCAGTTGCCCTACAATACGTGTGGACGTGAAGCTGCAGTTGTCGCCAAGGTGCTCGAAGAGCGCACAACACGTCGGCGCGGCAGTGTGGCTATTGGTGAATTGCTACCTGCAGTACTAGCGCGATTGAACATCAGAACAACACAATCAGAGGAAAAAAGGGATCGGTCCTGAACTCGTGTGAGGATCCACACCGCCTGCGTAAACGTTGGCATTCCTGCCTTCTCGGTGTATGGCGCTCTGTTGGATCACCACCGCCTGATACGGCAGTTTGGGGCCGACCCTCTCATGAATTACCTGTTTGGCGAAACGTGATTACCATGCAACAGAGAGGGTCCTCACCGGACCGGTCATTGGATCGATTCCTCAAGCTACCTTCAACAAATCCACCGATAGTGTGGGTCGTAAAACGTACGCAATGACAAAACTTTTTACTCAGGACTTGAAATCCTCATGGCAGTCACCTGAGCAGATTCATGAGTCGTCATTTCGGCTACGTTGACTCCGATGGCGTAGGCGAGAACCGGTGCGAATCGATGCCCGCCCCCTTCGCCTAGAAGTAGCCGAGTTAATATAATGGAATTGCCCTCGCCTCGAGCGCAGTCGAATTTTCCAGGTTCGGCGTGCATTTGCAAGTTTTCTCTTCATTTACAGCAGCTTCAGCGATTTCGGTAGCAGCGAGCCAGTTGTATAATCTCTTTGAAACACCGAACCTTCCGGCCAGAGCTTTGTCTTATTCCCTCAAGCCGGTGACCAACGAACTGCTGTCAGTTGGTATGTGGAACATTGGCACAGCATCAGGCAATAACGTTTGGTCATGAAGGACGTGGGCAAGCCAAGTTTATCCAACAGCACCGTACGGACACTGTGGTCACTCACGTCGGGACATCGAGCAAGGTACGCGACGGCCATTGCGGCAATGGCAATGGCGACAGTCTTCTTGCTCGTTGTGCCATACATTCTCAAGCTTGCGTTGGATTCACTCGCCAGAGGCCAGGCTGAACTCGCGAGAACCATCATTCCCGCTGCTTTGGCAATCGTGGGTTTAAACGTCCTGCACGGAATCTTCACTTATCTGCGTGGTCGCTGGGCTGCAAAGGCCAGTGAAGGAATCGTGCATGATTTGCGGCATCGGCTTTACGCTCACCTGGAGCGACTGCCGTGCGCTTGTCACGATCAGGCCGATACCGGAGACTTGGTCCAGCGTTGCTCGACAGATGTTGAGACGGTCCGCGTTTTCCTTGCGGTCCAGGTTGTCGAAATCGCCCGCGTCTCCTTGTTCCTGCTCATCGCCATTCCGATCATGCTTTCGCAGGATCTTTGGATGGGCTTTCTGTCACTTTGCTTGTTTCCTGTGATTATCCTGTTCGCGATCCTCTTTTTTCGAAAGGTCCGGCGGCTGTTCGAGCAGGTGGATAAATCGGATGGTCGGTTGACGACCGTGTTGCAGGAGAACTTGACTGGCATCCGAGTGGTCCGAGCTTTCGCGCGGCAGGATTTCGAAATCAAAAAGTTTCTGGAGAAAAACGGCAACTTTCGCGATCTCGAATATCGACTGTTCATTGCTTTAAGCAACTATTGGGCTCTGTCCGATGTTCTGGTGCTCGCGCAAATTGGCTTGGTTTTGATCGGCGGCGGATACTTTGTACTCCAGGGCAACATCACATTGGGAACCTGGGTCCTCTTCTTCTGGCTATTGCGAACGATCATCTGGCCGATTCGCCACATCGGAAGAGTGCTGGTGGATACGGGAAAGGCGACGGTGGCGCTGGGGCGGATCCACGAAATACTCAACACCGAACCTGAAAACCAGGAGGAAGTGCCTGAAGCGCCAATCCGCGGTGACATCGAGGTTCGCAATCTGACATTCGCTTACAGGGGCGAGCGCCCGGCGTTGGATCAACTTTCCCTGACAATCCACGAGGGAGAGACTGTGGCACTCCTAGGACCTCCAGGGGCAGGCAAATCAACACTGGTTAACCTGCTGGTTCGACTTTACGACTATCAACAGGGCACAATTCATATTGGCGGAGTTGAGTTGAAATCGATCGATCGCGATGCAGTACGCAACGCTTTTGGAATGGTGCTTCAAGACCCGTTTCTTTACTCGAAAACCATTCGAGAAAATGTTGTGATTGGTCACAGCTCCGCAGCAGACCATGAGGTCGAAGAGTCGGCGCGCGCGGCGGATATCCACGCCAACATCGTCGACTTTGAAGATGGTTACGACACCCTGGTGGGCGAACGCGGAGTGACGCTCTCGGGAGGCCAGCGGCAACGCCTGGCTATTGCTCGGGCGCTTTTGAAAAATCCAGAATTTCTCGTGTTGGACGACAGCCTAAGCGCCGTCGACACCAAGACGGAAGCCAACATATTGCAGGCCCTAGCGTTACGTCGGGGCAAGAGGACTACGATTCTAATCGCCCATCGCCTCTCGTCGACGCGACTGGCAGATCGCATTTTTGTTTTTGATCACGGACGCATCCTGCAAGAAGGAACGCACGACGGCCTTCTGGCGACCGAGGGACCCTACGCCCGACTTTGGAACATTCAAGGAACGCTCGAAGAACAGATCGAGCACGATCTATCCGGAGCCCGTAAGTCATGAACGGCGCCGACTGGCTTGAAGACGATCACGAAGCAACGGTCGATTTGCGGCTCTGGCGCAAATTGCTCCAGTACACGTTACATTATCGACGCACCGCAATAGCATTTTGTTTCGTCGCTTTCGGATTGGCGGTCTCCGATCTTTCCTTCCCGCTGCTGACAGGCACATTGATTTCCGAAGTGGAAACCAAAGGGACGGACGTTGATTTGGCGTTCTACGGCTGGGCGTTTGCTGGCATCACGCTTGTGCTGTGCTCATGCATCTGGGGGTTTATTGCCTGTGCCGGAAAGATTCGAACGCACGTCAGCCATGACATTCGACGGGACGCCTTTAAGCAGCTTCAGCTGTTGTCATTCAGTTTCTATGATACGAAGCCTGTCGGTTGGCTAATGGCCCGATTGACCTCCGACTGCCAGCGCCTCTCGAACATCCTCGCGTGGGGCGTGATGGACTTTATCTGGGGCACAACGTTGATGAGCGGCATCAGCATTGTGATGCTGGTATACAACTGGAAGTTGGCGGTGTCGGTGCTTGCCGTCGTGCCTTTCTTATTTGCTGTGAGTGTCTTCTTCCGCAAGCGCATTTTGCAGACCTCCCGGCTGGTGCGCAAAACGAATTCTCGAATCACTGGCGTCTACAACGAAGGCATCATGGGAATCCGCACCACGAAGGTATTCGTGCGCCAGGACGAGAATCTGCGAGAATTTGATCGGCTGATCGATGAGATGCGCAATTATTCCGTGCGGAATGCGATCCTTTCGGCCATCTATTTGCCGATCATCCTGACGCTGGGTAGTGTTGCCATTGCGTTGGCGTTGGTTATGGGCGGCCACCAAGTGCTGGTGGGCGGACTTGCAGTCGGCGAGATTGTCATGTTCATGTACTACGCGCAACTTTTTTTCGCGCCGGTACAGGACATGTCAGCCTGGTTTGCCGAATTGCAGATGGCCCAGGCGTCCGCAGAGCGTGTGCTCATGCTGGTGGAAGCGGTACCCGAGATTCGCGACCGCGACGACGTGGCCCTGCGAATAGCCCAAACGGGCACCGACGGCCATTCCGACCGCGTCGACACGATAGAATTCGAGGGGGTTGGCTTTCGTTATCGTGCAGGTCCGCAAATATTGTCAGGCTTCAATCTGAAGGTGAAATCCGGGCAAACGATCGCACTAGTCGGAGCAACCGGGGGCGGGAAATCGACATTGGTCAATCTGCTGTGCCGCTTTCATGAGCCAACAGAAGGTCGCATATTGATCAACAAAGTGGACTACCGTGACCGGAGCCTGCAGTGGTGGCAATCCAACCTTGGTATTGTCCTGCAACAACCGCATCTATTTAGTGGCACGATTGCTGACAACATCCGTTATGGCCGTCTGGACGCCACGGAAGATCAGATCGAAGAAGCGGCCCGACTTGCCGGGGCCCATGAATTCATCTCGGCTTTACATCAGCAATACGAGACCGAGGTTGGCGAAGGCGGAAACCAACTTAGTCTGGGACAGAAGCAATTGGTGTCCTTCGCCCGTGCAGTTCTCAAGCGTCCGCGATTACTGGTGATGGACGAAGCAACATCTTCGATCGATACAGAAACGGAACTGCAGATTCAGGAAGGCCTTGCTCGCGTGTTGCACGGCCGCACGTCGTTTGTAATCGCTCACAGGCTTTCGACAATTCGCGCGGCCGATCGCATCCTGGTTATCGAAAAAGGACAAATTCTCGAGCAAGGCACACACAGCGATCTCTTGCGCGCATCAGGCCATTATCATGCTCTCTACACGGAACAGTCCGTACGCGACGTCGTACGAATCGACAATGCTCTCAGTACCACGAAGTAAAACCCTTCGATAGCCTGCATCCCTGCGACATGAAGTTACACCAACGAAACTTTCGCTTGGTAGAATCATTGGTCGTGCGAAATCACCTGCTTCACGATGGCGTAGGTATGTGTTGTCATGGGGCCGTCGTCTTGAACACGCAATTGTCGGCGCGGGTCGTATCAACCACAGCCTCCAAATCAATGTCCTGCAACTAGCCTCGGTCGCCCCCACTGAAATGTGGAGGAGCAGCTCGCCAATTTGCCTCGGCCGTAAACGCCGGTGCGTCATCGCACCTAAGAGTTCGCGCGTTCGGAGGGCTAGATCGAAGTGAGATAGAGCATCGCGTTTCTCCGCTTGGGTGGGCGTCACCCACGCGCCGAAGCAAACTACTTATTGTGCTATTGTGCAAGGGTGAAAATCACCTCGTGCAGTTCATGCATGCAATAAGACGCAGCGGGTTGTCCAACCTCCGTCAGTTCGACATGCATCGAATTGCAAGCGGTCGATGTGACCTCACGCACCAAACGCGATTTCGCTAACTGTGGTTCGAGATGGCGAGCATTCTCACCGACCGCACCAAGCGACCTGCCGTTCGTGAGGTCGGGCTTTATCCCCTCCGGCTCGAACGGCCACAAGCCTTAACCTACGTCGGCCGATACCTCGAATGGCACGTAGTTATTGCTAAACCCTTTTACTTTACATCAAGCGTTAAGCAATGCTATCGCGTCATTCTCCTTGAGTCCCGAAGGGACGGCCCTATCGCGGTTTGCCAGCAGTGGCACCCGACGACAGGTCAAAGCCGCTGTTGCAAGACATCCGGCAAGCAGTAGAACCGACGTGGGTTCGGGTACGGATTGCGAGGCGCTTAAGACAATGGACAGACTAGAAAATTGAGATTCCCAGACGGCCAGGTCGGCGCCGTTGATGGTGCCATCGAAGGTCGCGTCGCCGTTGGTGTTGTCGGTTTGACCCATCAGGCCAAAGCCGCGTTGCCAGGTGAGGAAGTCTGCGCCGTCGATGTCGCTGTCGTCATCAAAGTCAGCGTCGAATACCACAGGCAGCGCCGTTGGTTCGACGAGGATGCGATTGTTAGGGTCGTCGTAGATGACGTTTACGCCGGAGGTGACGTTGTCGAACGTGCCGATGCGGCTGCCAGCGTATTCGAGAACGACAAACTGATTGCCGTTGACGTCGCCGGAGAGGTTGGTGACGTCCAGAAAGTCGCTGGTACTAGAAAGATCGATATCGCCCAGGGCGGGTTGGAATGCCCCTTGAATGATGCTCAACAGATCGGCGTCACCGGAACCGTCGACTTCCACTGAAAAAATGCCGCCGTCGCCGATCACCACGTCGCCGTCAACCAGCAGCGTGTCGATACTGTTGCCCGGAGAGATTGTGCCGCCCGTTTCGGCAAGCAACTGGTCGAGCGTGCCATTAAGTCGCAAAGAACCGGAACCCGAAAGCGTGCCACCGCGGATTTCGACGTCGGCGATGCCGGTGGCCGTGCCGTTGAGGATCAACTCGCCGCTGGTCTGCACAAACGATGTTTCATTTTGTGAGTTATTGAGCCCCAATGTGCCGGTGGCATCAACCTGGATCGTACCGCCCACATTTTGGAGATCGAACAGACTTGCTGAGGCGCTGGCTCCCTCGACGAGAATGGTGCCTTGATTCAGGAAGCCGCCCGCAGCGCCTAAATGTTTGCCGTCGATAACAGCATCTGAACTCACACGGATCATCACGTCGGGACCGAAGGTGACCACACCACCCGTGTTCGATCGATTGGCGATCGTGGCAGCCGCCGACACATCCAATTCTCCCGTGCCTCCAAAGGTTTGTGAGCCGCCGTCGAAGATCACCTGGTTGCCGCCCCCCGGATTGATCGTCGCACCTGCGAGGGTCAGCCCGCCGTCGAATTGCAGTTTGCCATTGGTACCAGTCGTTTCCAGGTTGGCGGCAAGCGTCACTCCTGCAAGTCGCATACTGCTTACAGTGCTGGCGCTATAACGAACTATTGCCGAGCCGGAGGAAGTCACCGTGCCGCCGACAATCGTGCCGCCCGCCGCAAGAACTAAGTCGCCAGAGACGTCGTTCTGGAGATCAAGCGAGTTGCCGGCATTGTTCAGCGTGCCTCCTAAGAGTCTTACGGTTGTCGCGCCGATGCGCTGAATAGTCCCGATGTCGGCCGTATCGTTGGTTCCCAGCAGGTCGAGTTGCGAGCCGTCTTGCACGTCAATCACGCCGTTGTTGTCCCAGTCGTCTTCGAGGCGAAGTATGCCGCCGTTCTTCGCTTCAAGCGTTCCACCGACGCCGTTCACCGCGTCTTGGAAGGCGACAGCGCTGCCGCTCACGTCGGCTGACACCGTGCCTTGGTTCACGACGTTGTGGACGCGACCCGTTTGGCCGCGAATCAGGATGCCGCTGCCGATGGTAGCAACGCCGCCCGAACTATTGGACACGCCGCGCGTTAAGCTGTTGCCCAGAACAATCGTCCCCGTGCCGGAGAGCGTCTGCGGGCCGGCGGTGATGAACGTCAGATTGGCCGCGCCAGTTGCTCCATTGGAGAGGTCGATTGTCGTCCCGTTAAGGGTCAAGCCGTTCTGCACGAAGATGCTGCTAAAATTCTGCATCTCCGGCGAGGAGTTGAGCGTCACGCCATCGAGCGTGCCATTACTGTTCGACGCAAAAATCAGCGACGCCCCGTTGGAGGTTTGCACCGTACCCCCTCGAATCGTCCCGCCCCGCATCGTCCAACTTCCTTTGGCGCCGGTGGAATTGTCGAGATCGAGCGTGTCACCCGCGTTGTTCAAGATCGCGCCTCCGCCCAATTCCAGAACCGTGTTGGTGCGAATCACGGTGCCGAGATTAGCGAAAGTAAAGGTGCCGTTGCGGATGGAAATCGTCGCGTTGGTACCGCTGATTTGCCCAGTCACTGGATTGTTCGACCAATTGCCGTCGAGGCGCAGCGTGCCATCGGTGATGGTGAGAATAGCGTCGTTGTCGATGTTCGTAGTCAGCAGGTCGCCGCCACCAGAGACTTCGATCCGGCCTAAATTCTGACCGTCTTCAAACTGAATCGATCCGCCATTGAGACCCTCGATCGGATTCGGGCCAGGCAGGGCAAAGTTATCGATTGCATCGAGAAACAAAAAACCGCCGGAAACGTCGGAAGTGATCTTTCCCAAATTGAAAGCGGGAAAAGCAGTGCTGCTGCTAATCGCGCCCGGTCCGCGGATGGTTGTGCCGGCGGAAATCGTTGCGTTGGTAGCTAAGATCGTGCTGTTGCCCGTTTCGCTCAGCACAATCTCGCCGCCGCTAATCGTGGGGGCGGCACTAAAGAATTCTAAATCGGCTCCGTCGCTGGCATCGCCGAGATTGAGCTTGCCGCCGACGCCGAGCGTCAAATCGCCGTCGATGGTGAGAATTGGAAATCCGATCACATTGACTGTCGCTCCGACCGCGATGGAAACGCTCATCGCGTTGAATTCCACGCCGTCGAGCGTTGTCGTGCCGCTAAACGAGGTGGCGCCGGTAACGTTAAGAATCTCGAAGCCGTCCAGTGTGCCTCCGGTCATCGTGAAATCGTCGATGGTGTACTCCGCGTCGAGCGTAGTGGTGCCATCGTTGATGAATACGTTGTACGTGTCTCCATTGTTATCGGGCACGACCGGGTTAATATCCCAGTTAGTCGCATCGCCCCAATCGCCCACCGAGGCTGCATTCCACGTAGCATCGACGACGGCAGCAACAGCCACGGGTTGCCAGACCAAAAGCCCCAAGAAAAGTACCAGGCAAGTGGAGAAAAGATATTCCAACTCGCGATTGTTGTTAACTCTGCAACGAAGTGTCATCGAACCGAACTCCCAGTTTATGAAAGAAAAAGGAATTCTCTGTTGCGGCTTGCCACTATAGTGAATCTTTGGCATGAAGTCCAATTTCCGTGTTGATAACCTGTATTGTTTGGTCAAAAAAATGTCGAAACCTTCTGCCCCACCCAGCAGAAGGAGACTTGGGATTGCTTGCCAGAAGAAGACTTGGCAGCTGAGCATGGTTCGCTCCTTTGAGGCTCAGACATCAATTCGAAGCATCTGAACTTAGAAGATTCCAACTAGTCGTCCCTGATGCCTTGGAACTATAGAACTTGGGATCGCAAAACCGCCTCGCTCGAAGATGAGGCCTAACAAAACGTTGCTGATCGTTGGTGTTATCCTGCTAAGGGATTTTGCGTTCGGTGTGCCGAAGAGTGAAACTTCGATGCACTAATACGAACGTTCTGCTGCGCTGTTCGTGCGGTAGGTGTCCATGCCCGACCGCACGAACGGCACTTGGCGAACTGCCTGAGGTGTGACACACTTCGCTCAAATCGGTTACACACCAGCTGTAGTCGGTTGCATCAGCCTCGGCGGGTAAGACAGAGCCAAATCTGACAGAGGTGATTGTCACCTCGGCGCCTAAGACCAGGGCCATTCGGCGCGTGGGCAGGCCCCCTCCGCATGGAGTTAGGCCGATGAAGGTTTCGTGACTGAGGCGGGCGTCACCCAACGCGCCGAATAGTGCCGCTACTCAAGACTAGTGACGACAGGCGGATTGGGTCTAGCAAGTCGAAATCCGCCTTAGATTATAGGTGAGTATTTCTGCCTCCCAAGCGTGTAGGAGAATGTCTGAGCACCCAGGAGAGGAGTTCAGGGTATAAAATTCGAGGTCAAGCAGTGATCGGGCTTAGGTCGATCTTGTCACGCAATTTGGCTATCGAGCTGCTGAACAACTTCTCTCGACGTTGAGTATGCAACCTGCTATCGCATTCGAAATTCAAGCACCAGCGGCAGGACGGCTGTGGCCCCGCGAATTCCTTTACGGTGGGATGTTTGCAATCTTAGGAAACGCATGTGTTGATGGGACCGATTAGGTACATGCCCGTAACTCAGAGCTGGACTTTTCCGGCCATGATGCATGTCGGCAGTCGGGCGACGAACAATTGTAGAGCTCAGCGATGCGGCACGTCGTCGCCGTATTCGCCATGGATGTCGTGGGTCATCGTTTCCGGGGCGAAATCGTAACGTTTCGTGATTCGCACACAAGTGTTCCAACGTAACACGGCATCGTCGTTGTCCGGCTCACTCAGCTCTTCTGCTTTCGCATAACACCGCATCGCGGCGCGGTACCAGCCGATCGAGGTCTGGCCCCCCTGGCTAAGTTGAGCATGGCCCCAGCGCTCGTTGATGATTCCTTCGTAATACACGCGCTGGTAGTCATCCTCGATCTGGGGCAGCAGCGCTTGGGCTTCGTTCAACGCTCCGGCAAGCTCTTTGCCGAACTTGTCGGTCATCGCGAGCAACAAGGTCACCAGGGCGTCTTGGTTTTCGGGATCGACCGCCAGAACGTCGCGGCAGATGCTTTCGGCCTCGAGCGGTTCGTTGAGCAGCCGATATCGGGTTGCCTTTCGCAAGGCGGCGGGAATGCCAGATTGGGAGATCAGTCTCAGTTCAGCCATGGTGACCTCACTTGGAAAAGAGGACTCGAAAAAGTTTCTTTACCGGATCGTAAAACTCATCCGCTACGCGCTCTTTGAGCGGAATGATGGCATTGTCGGTGATCGTGATGTTTTCGGGGCAAACTTCGGTGCAGCATTTGGTGATATTGCAGTAGCCCAGCCCCAACTCGTTTTTCAGGAGCCCGAGCCGATTCTCCTCGTCGAGCGGATGCATTTCCAGCCCGGCGGTGCGGACAAAATAGCGAGGCCCGCAAAACTCTTGTTTTTTGTTGTGTTCGCGGATCACGTGACAGACATTCTGACAAAGAAAGCATTCGATGCACTTGCGGAATTCCTGCACCCGGTCGGCTTCTTCTTGCGAAAACCGCGGGTCCTCGTCGCCCGTCTCCTTCATCTTAAACGGTGGAATCTTTTTATTGACTTCGTAATTCCACGAAACGTCGCACGCCAAGTCTTTGAGCACGGGAAACGACTTCATCGGCCGGACCGTGATCGGCTCGCCGACGGGATACTGATCCATGCGGTCCATGCACATCAGCTTCGGCTTGCCGTTGACCTCGCCGCCGCACGAACCACATTTCCCAGCCTTACAATTCCATCGCACGGCCAGATCTGAGGCTTGAGTGGCCTGGACCTGGAGGACGGCGTCGAGGACGACCATCCCCGGGGCCACAGGAATGGTGTACTCGGCCATTTTGCCGCCTTCGTCATCGCCGCGATAGATTTTCAGAGTTGCTTCGTCGGCCATGCCCTTTATTCCTCAAGCAATTCTTTGATTTCGTCCGGCACTTGCGGCAGCGGTTCGCGTTCTACCATGATGTTGCCGTCCCGCTGTCGCACGATGCAATTGACCTTGCCCCACTCGTCGTCCGATCCTGGATGGTCTTCGCGCGTATGAGCCCCGCGGCTTTCGGTTCGTTGGAGCGCGGCGCGGGTGACCGAATCGCTGATGTCGAGCATATTTTTCAAATCGAGTGCCAAATGCCAACCAGGATTGAATTGAATGTTGCCGCCTACTCTGATTCTTGCCGCTCGTTCACGAAATTCGGTGAGCTTGCCAAGCGCCGCTTGCAGATCTTCCTCCGTGCGGACAATGCCAACCAGATTCTGCATCACCGAGCGTAATTCCTCATGCAGGGCGTACGGATTTTCGTCGCCCGATTCGTCGAACGGTTTCAGCGCAACCTCGGCATGACGGCGGACGTCATCGTCGTTTATTTCACGCAGAGTCGCCGTTTCCTGTGCGTGCCTGGCAGCGAACTCGCCAGCTCGTTTGCCGAACACCAGCAAGTCGGAGAGCGAATTGCCGCCCAATCGGTTCGAACCATGCATCCCGCCGCTGACCTCGCCCGCGGCAAACAAACCGGGCACGGTCGACTGTTGCGTTTCGGGATCAACTCGCACGCCGCCCATCGTATAGTGGCACGTCGGGCCAACTTCCATCGGGTCGGTCGTGATATCGACGTCGGCCAGCTCCTTGAACTGATGGTACATGCTGGGCAGCTTTTTCTTGATCTCTTCCGCCGAACGGCGCGTCGCGATGTCGAGAAACACGCCGCCGTGCGGCGAGCCGCGGCCGGAGCGCACTTCCTTGCGAATCGCGCGAGCGACGACGTCTCGCGTGAGCAACTCCGGCGGCCGGCGGGCGTCGGGAGTTTCGCGGGCCACCACCGCGGCGACCCAGCGATTCGCTTCCTCCTCGGTCTCCGCAAAGTCCCCTTGAAACATCTCGGGCACGTTGTCGAACATGAACCGCTTGCTTTCGCTGTTGAGCAACACGCCCCCTTCGCCGCGAACGCCTTCGGTAATGAGCGTCCCTTGGACACTCGGCGGCCAGACCATGCCGGTCGGATGAAACTGGACGAATTCCATGTCGATCAGATCCGCGCCTGCCCACATCGCCATGGCATGGCCGTCGGCCGTGTATTCCCACGAATTCGACGAGACTTCCCAGCATCGCCCGATGCCACCCGTGGCCAGCACAACCGCTTTGGCCCGAAAGATGACGAACCGGCCACTCTCGCGCTGATAACCAAAACAGCCCGCGACCCGATCGCCCTCTTTCAGAATCGAGCGGATTGTGCACTCCATGTGGACGTCGATACCCTGATGAACGCCCTTGTCCTGCAACGTGCGGATCATTTCCAACCCGGTCCGGTCGCCGACGTGCGCCAACCGCGGATAGGTGTGCCCGCCAAAATTTCGTTGCAACATCTGGCCGTCGCGGGTGCGGTCGAACACGGCGCCCCACTCTTCAAGCTCGCGGACGCGCTGCGGAGCTTCTTGGGCGTGAATCTGAGCCATCCGCCATTGGTTAAGAAACTTGCCGCCTTTCATCGTGTCGCGAAAATGAACTTGCCATTGGTCGCGTGTGTCGACATTGGCCAGCGCTGCAGCAACGCCACCTTCGGCCATCACGGTATGTGCCTTGCCCAACAGCGACTTGCAAACCAACGCCGTTTTGGCGCCCTGAGCGGACGCTTCGATCGCCGCGCGCAAGCCGGCCCCGCCAGCTCCGACAATCACGACGTCGTATTCAAAAGTTTGATATTTGTCCATGCCTCAGAAACTTCTCACGTTATAAAATCCTAGTGTCAGGTATCGTGCCCGACGCTACCATCCAAACATAAAAATCGGCCAATCCCACCATGAACAGGCTGACCCAAGCCCACAGCATGTGATGCTTGTTCAAAGTTGAAACGCCCTTCCACAGCTTGTGCCGTTTTTGGCCGAAAGCGACGCACGAAAAGCAATCGACGTTTCCACCGACGAGATGCCGCAGCGAATGGCAGGAAAACGTGTACATCGACAGCAACGTCGTATTGGCCAGCAGCACCAGCGACCCGACGCTGACGCCGAACACCGGTTCGCCGTTGTCACCTGCAAAGATGCACGCACGCACGACGTCGATCGACAAGATTACTAAAAATCCCAGTGCTAGATACATGAAATAGCGATGCAAGTTTTGAAACAGTAACAGACGAGTCTCCCCCTTGTATTGATCGCGAGGTTCGCCCACCGCGCAAGCGGGTGGATCGGCGAAGAAGGCGCGGTAATAAGCCTTTCGGTAATAGTAGCACGTCAGTCGAAAACCGCCCGGCGCCCACAAAATTAAGAATGCCGGCGAGAACCAAACGGGCAGGGCGTTACGAATTGATGCCGGCGCCAATGGAGAGTAGAACGGCGAAAGCAACTCGCCCCAACCGGCGCGCCCTTCCAGTGACACGTAGTCGCCGTTGTAGACGGCGCGGAACGTCGAATAGACAATGAACCCCCCCAGTCCCAACGCCGTGGCCAGTGGACCGACCCACCACGAATCACGCCTCTCTGTTTTGCCAAGCCCATATTCGCGCGGTGCAGAGACTCCGCTAGCCATTGTATTTTCGACTCCTCTTTACTTTTCACAGCATTACTAAGGCTCTGCACGCATCCGTCAAGAAATCTACTGCGGTTTTCCGCTTCGTTGACTGATCATACGTATCAGTGTTTACTGGGCTCAATCGCTCTCCCGCAACTAGCTAGATTCCGGCCATGACTATGACTGGGTTGAGGGACAAGGACCTGTTGGACGATACCAGCGCCGCGTCAGACGAGTTCTACCCTTGTTGGCTCGGACAACGCGGATTCCAGAGCCATAGAAATTCTAATGCCTCGTTGGCCTGATGCAACACTCCGGCCGCCCTTCTTGCGACTTTGTCCACCCGTTTTCTCACCTTTGTCACGTCGTTTTCAGATGGGAGCAGGGGGTTTGCCGTGATCCTGCTGCCTCTCTGACTTGGGAACGTGCGGAGAATTCCTGACTGACGCTAATCACGATTTAGCGAAAATCTGGCCAAATGCCAATTCAGGATTCGAGTCGTTGCGATTCCGAACAATCATTCATTTACTGGGCGGTGTGGCTACGTCCCACAAATCAGTACGGGATTCAGGCCAATTTCCCGAAGAATCGTCTCAGAATCAAAGTCTCGGAAACTCGTGAAAGTGGGCCCCGAAAGGGGCATGAGATAGTTCAATTCTAACCCACAAAGTGGTGGATTAGAAACGGCGGACAGGTTGCATCGGTATAGGTTCAAGACAAGCGTTGTTGACTGTCAACTCGGACAGATGTCCGGCTCTATCGAATTGTCGCTAACTCGCGGAGGTTGCCCTACCGCGTTGAGCTCGGCAGATGAGTGGTTTGCGACTGAGGCGGGCGTCACCTCCGCGCCTTAGCAGCCTGCTATTTCTGCTGCCATGAGGGAAAGAGATGACGGTGATTGCCTGTCGTTCGTGACCCATGACGGTCCGTCATGTGCTCTCAAAGCCAATACCACATCTATCGCCGACGGGAGTGAACTGTACGATGATCACCTGCCGACTTATGCTCGCAGACGTTCTCACGTTCACTTGAGTACCAAAGCGCGGAAGATTTAAGCACAACGGAGTAACAATTCAGTCTTTGGCTGGTGGTGAGTTCTACCTTTTTCTCCGCAGTTTGTTGCGTATGCAGCAGAGACCAGCTATGCTGGCACAAGGTCAAGAAGAGGTCCTTTTCGCTCGCTTCATGCGCTTTGTGGAAGCAAACTACGGGAGACCTCTACGATGACTATCACGATTGCACAAGCAGTGTGCAGACCCAGCAACGCAACCAAATCCCAACAGGTGTGGATCGGAGTCGTTGCTGTTGCCGCTATGCTGATGTTCACCCTGGCCGGCCGTACATCAGCGATTGGACCTGCTGGCCCAGGTTGGGAGCCGCGCGAGCTGGTGGCGACCGGTATTGACCCCAACGATCAAGCTGGGGGTGATCGTATCTTGGCCTTCGATCACCACGGAGAGCCGGGGATTGCGTTCAAGGGGGCCATGGACTTTGGGGACATCCAGTACGCCCGAGATCATGCGGGCATTGGCTGGGCGGCCCAGGATTTATTTCCTAGTACGGGCACCGTCGGTCGAGGGGCTTTTGCATCTCTTGCGTTCGATCGGCACGAAAGGCCTGCGATTAGTTTCCGATCTGCTGATGGTCAGGTTGTGGACTCGTCACTTCGTTTTTCGCATTTCGACGGCCAAGACTGGCAGCATCAGATTGTCGAGTCCATTCAAAACCAAAACGTAGGGACGTGGACCTCCCTGGCATTCGACCGGGAGGGCCGCCCAGCAATTGTGTACTTGGATGAATCGAATGACCGACTGAGGTTTGCCTATGACCATGATGGTGACTTCGATTTTTCAGGTTTGTTGCCCGAGACTATCGATGCGTTTGGCGGCGGCGTCGAGGCAAACTATGTGTCACTGGGCTTCGACCCGCTCAATCGGCCGATGGTCTCGTATGTCACGACCGATAACGAACTGTATTTCGCGATGAAAGAAACACTAGGTTGGTTAGTTACAGCCATTGATACTAACGAGATCACCTTCGAAACCGCCTCGTCATTGGCCATCGATCCCGACACGGGCTACCCGGCCATCGCCTACACGGCACAGGGTGGGTCGGCTTCCCTCAAGTATGCACAGTGGGATGGAAATGACTGGAACCTTGCAACGGTAGATGCTGTCGGCAGCACAGGAGCCCAGCCGTCGCTTGCCTTTGACCCAACGGATGGAAATCCGGCGATCGCTTATCACCGATTGGACAGTGGCGATCTGAAGATCGCCTGGCATGACGGGACCCTGTGGCAGGATAGCGTTGTCGACCCAAACAGTGGCGGAACGGCCGTAGGACTGAGTCCCTCGATCGCCTTCCGCGAGTTTGGCGTGGGTGATCGCGTGGCCGCCATCGCCTATCACGACGATTCGGGCAACGTTTTTTACATCGAGGACCCTCCGATCGTGAGCGTTCCCGAACCGGCGGCCGCTTTGTTAATCTCTTCGGGTACTGCCGTGACCTTACTACATCGCCGACGGAGAAGTGCTCGACAGTTCATTTGCGACTTTAAACGAACATTCGCACGATGATCACAAGCTCTCCATTTCGGCTGTCGGCCGGGATCGGACGTCTTGTGACGCGCTGGTTCCTGCTGGTATTCATGTCGGTAGCGTCTGATGGGGTGCGAGCTGCCGAGACATACTTTGTGTCGGATGAACAAGCTGGTGTCATCTGGCGGTTGAAAGACGCCAACGGCGACGGAGATGCGCTCGACATTGGTGAGAGGTCGCTCTGGGCGGACGGCTTGACGACTGTTGCGGAGTTGGACCAATTCCATGGCAGTGTGTTCGCTGTTGAGGAGGGTTTGCCTGACGGCTTGAACCAGGTGATCCGTTTCACTGACTTGAACGCCGATGGGGATGCCTTGGATGCCGGCGAACGTTCGGTGTGGGCCGACGGCTTGGACGATCCTCGCGGCATTGCCCTCGACGACCAGGGGAAAGGATACGTCGTCGATTTCGAAGACGGTTTAGTCTGGGCGCTGACCGACATGAATTCCGACGGCGACGCACTCGACGTGGGCGAGCGCACCATCTATGCCGAAGGAGCCGTTGGTATCGCTTCGGTTGCGATTCAAGGCAACGACCTCCTGCTGACCAACGCCTTTGAAGATCTAGTCTTTCGTCTGACTGACGGTAACTCCGACGGCGACGCACTGGACGAGGGAGAGAACATCGCCGTGACGCCGCTGATCGATAATGCGACTGGCGTTCTTGACGACGGCGCTGGGGGCTTTTTCGTGTCGTCTTTCGCCAACGACACCGTGTATCACGCCGTCGACAAGAATGGCGATGGCGACATGCTCGATGTGGCGGAAGCACTGAGCTATGCCGACAGTGTGTTTGGCGGGATCGACGGACCCTGGGGTATGGAGAGCCATGAATTGGGAGGCTTTCTGTTGGCCGACTACTCCGATGGCCAGGTATTGTGGGCCCGCGATGCCAACGGCGACGGCGACGCGTTGGATCAGGGCGATGTCCACCTCTTCGCCGACGGAATCGGTTCGCCGGTCGACATCGTGGCCCTGACCGAGTGTTCTCCCGACGCTGACGGCGACGGCGACGTCGATGGTTTGGATTTCCTGATCATCCAGCGCACCAGTCCAGAAGATATTCCGTGTTGGGAGGCTGCCTATGGTACAAATGCCTTGGCCCAGCCGGTGATCGAACGCGTTCCCGAACCGACTGCTCTACTAATGGCTGTCGTTACGGTGTACTTCTTCCTAACCTTGCGTCATCGAATCATGTGTTTTGATTCCCGACTGTCCACGACTGTGGTGGGCCAACGCATCTGAGTGGCTAACATGCCTTCACATGATCTCTCCAAGGAGGGCGTGTCATTTGTCACTTGGGCAGTTCCGGTTTGTGCACGAGTCGTTTCGACCGACTGGAGAAACTGGCCGAAGTTTTGTGCGTGAGGTTGCCCCCTTCCAAGCGGCGAAACTCACCCCGTTTACTCGCTTCGGTGGCCCAGATCGTACGCACTAGTTGCACAGGCTATCGCAAGTGTCACTTGTGTCCGAATCAACTGCTATCTAAATTGAGTGGACTCAAAACCAGTGCGGCGCAGGCCGTCATAGTCGGAACAAATTCGGAACAATAGGGGCCATGCAAGTGCCCGGCATGTACTTTCTGACTGACCTAGTGAAATGGTGTAAACCTCTGGAATTGAACGGTCTATGGGACAATTGTCATGTGTGTCCCACGTAAGTGCCGTGCGTAATTGCTGGATTCAAAATCCAGTGTCCGCAAGGACGTGTGGGTTCGAGTCCCACCTCCGGTACTCTTCTATTGTGGCACGGAGCCTTCTTTGGCCGCGTCGGTTCCGGCTTCTCATATTGCACTCGGCAACATTCTTGGCAATTCTTCGCTGCCAGCCCTCCGGGCAGTGAACCTCCTTAGAGTGCAGCTGTTTCGGACGGACTCTTGCGTCGGATCACGAGCAGTGTCTGGTTCGTGCCTTCTACTCATCTGCGAGTACCTCTTCTCTGTCGCTGCATACTTATATGCGTTCGTACGTACAAAAACCTAGGAGCGCGAGCTTGTCTGGTTTTCGAACAGATATAGGCTTTCGAGCGATCAGACTTGACACCTTTTCTGTACTGATTAGGTGAAGTATCATGGCAGCTGCTCTTAGCAGGCTCGCGTTCTTAAGTCGGGACCGCCTGCGTGGGGATTCGCGAGGCTTTTTATTCCAGGAGATTATTTATGACGAAGCATCACGGCAAGCATTCCTCTGGGAGCCACCACGACCACGGCACCGGCCAGCGAAAACTGCACAAAGACTGGCGGACGTTGGTGGTCGTGGGCTTGATGCTGGCGGGGATGCTAGTTTACGTCTTGTCGGGCGATGAATCGATTCAACCTGGGGCCGAGGGAGAGGAGCCGAGAGTGCCTGCCGCTCCTTGATTTTCTGTTGATTTTTTCCGCGGCCTTCCATGATCACCTTTGCGGAAATCCGCTGAACAATCAGATTAGTGCAAAGTAGGAATAAGTTATGGCAGACACACCGCATGTCGTTATACTTGGCGCTGGTTTCGGAGGAGTTGGGGCGGCTCAGCAGCTGAGAGACGCTCCGGTACGAATTTCTATAATTGATAAGCACGATTATCATACATTTCAGCCTCTACTCTACCAGGTTGCAACAGACGAGCTTGAGCCAACAGCTGTTGGTTACCCAATTCGCGAGTTACTGCACCGACACTCGAATATCGAGTTTCATAAGTGTTCGGTTGAGAGGATCGACCTGGCAGACAAACAGGTCGTCACGAAAGAAATGGCTCCTCTCGATTACGACTATCTCGTGCTCGCGCTTGGTTCGATCGTCAATTTCCATGGCACGCCAGGTGCTGCTGAGCATTCTTTTCCGCTGTATACGATGCACGATGCGATTCGCCTACACGATCATATTATTAATACGTTGGAGAAAGTCGATAAGGATCCGGCCCTTGTCGACGAGGGAGGGCTGACATTCTGTATCATTGGTGGCGGTCCGACAGGGACAGAGCTAGCTGGTGCTATGTCGGAATTGTTGCATACGGAGATTAAGGCAGATTACCCCAATCTACCGATCGACCAAGCGCGGGTAATCCTCTACGAACACTCGCCTCATTTGCTGGCCCCTTTCAAACCGAAACTGCGCGACTACGCTCGTGAGGCACTTGAACAGCGCGGCGTTGAAGTGCAAACGAGCATGGGAGTTACGGAGGTTCGATCTGACGAGATCTCACTAGCAAACGGTGACATCGTGAAAACCCGGACTCTCGTTTGGGCGGCGGGTATGCATGCCAATCCCATTGCTGAATCGTTGGATATAGAACTTGCGCCAGGAGGACGTGTGCCCGTGGGGCCCGATCTACGATTGAAGGACCAACCCGGTGTGTTCGCAATCGGCGACATGGCCTCGATGACCGATGCTAAGACAGGCAGTCCATTGCCTGGGTTAGCCGCAGTTGCTCTCCAGGCGGGACGTTATGTTGGAGATACAATTGCCCGGCTCCATGCAGGCGAAGCTGTCGAGCCATTCGAATACACCGATAAAGGAACCATGGCTCAAGTCGGTCGAGGTGCGGCGGTAGTCGAATTGCCGAAGGGTGGCACCTTAACTGGCCACATTGCTTGGCTGGCCTGGCTAGGGGTCCATCTGAGCCTTTTAAGCAGCGCTGACGAAAAGACCAACGTATTCGTCGACTGGGGGTGGAATCTGTTTACCCACAAACGTGGCAAGCGAATCATCCTAAGCGACGACTAGAGCGATCGCCGCCTAAGTGTAGCGGGTGTTTCGTCGCCGGAGACTGTGAAAACACGTGAAAACGACCGCTACGCGTACGTGCAACATGCACTAGGGTCCTAGTTTGATAGTGGTTATGCGGAGGATCTTCGGATGAATAGTCCGCGTTAATGCCTCGAATTCTCGACCGGTGAGAATCTCTGGCTCTAGACTTAGGCTCTTCCAGATTGTTTACAGAAATCTCGGGGGGCGACCGTTATTCTTCGCCACATGCGCTCCCCACTCTAGTAGATTCTTGCTGCAATCGTCCCGATCAATCTGGACCTCTATCAGCGATAGGCCATCATGTACTACCGCCTTGTCGAGCGCTTCGGACAGTTCCGCTTCGGTTTCCACCCGACAGCCCCAGCCTGTTCCATTCTCGCCACTGAAGACTTCAACAAGTTCGGAGTATTTCCAATTATTGATCGTATTGTAGGGGCCGTCGTGTATCTCGACCTCGATTGTGTATCCTCCATTATTGATTAGAAATACTATCGGTCGCGCTCCGTAACGTAGCATTGTGGACACTTCCTGAGCTGTCAGTTGGAATGAACCATCGCCGATGCAAGCAATTACATTCCGTTCTGGACAAGCGAGACAGTAGCCTAGTGTCGCTCCTACTGACCAACCGATCGAGCCGTATTGCATTTGGATCTCAAAGCGACTGCCTTGCGGCAGCGCTAAATTCATGCCGTTGAACCACGAGTCCCCAGTTTCGGCAATCACAGCCGAGTCGGGAATCAGCATTTGTTGGATCCGAGCAAATAGTTGTCGTGTGGTCAAAGGTTCGACGGATGAACCACACTTCTCCAGCGGACGTTCCTCCTTGATTCGCTTATAAGATTCTAACGAAGTGTCGTTACGATGCAGTTTGCTGACGAGCGCCTGGAGAAAGTCATTCATTGCGATGTCGTTGTAAGTTTGTCCCGTAATAACGACGTGATGCGTCTGAACTTCGATCGACTTGTTTCGATTGACCAAAGCGGTGTGTCCCGTAGTCGTGTAGTCTGTGAAGAGTGTGCCGACAAGAAGACAGATGTCTGCCGATTCGACGATAGAACTACAGCCAGGTGTGCTGACAGGTCCCCAATAGATGCCCATGTAGTTGGCGTGTTGTTCATCGAAAAAGCTTTTAGCGTTGGGCATAATGGCTACGGCGTAGTCCGTGGCATCGGCCAATTCTCGCAGCGCAGCCTCAGCGTTTCCTGCCCTGACTTTTGCGCCGGCCAGTAAGACTGGTTTGTGGGCTTCATTTAGCAGCTCTGCAGCATGCTCCACAGCGCTGTTAAGCGAGCGTTGATCAGTGGGTCGAGAGCTTGAGAACTCACGTGGGTTCGGCGCAGACACTGGAGCAGAGGCAATATTACAGGCAACTTCTAGATAGACGGGCTTACGTGTTTGCAGGGCGGTATCTAGCGCGCGATCAATCTGAGTAGTCGCTTCAGAGGGATGTCGAATTGTTATCGAATCAGCAGTTACTCGGGCATAGATCTCCTTAACGTAGTCGTAATCGACTTTACCCAAAGTGTGGTGCAATACTTCGTATTCAGCTGTCGAGTTCGTATTGGGTGCGCCCGAGATAACAATCATCGGCAGGTCTTCCGCATAAGCGCCAGCAACCGCGTTCAACACACTCAATCCACCTACACTGTAGGTGACAACGACGGCCGCAAGCCCACCTGTGGCACGCGCATATCCGTCGGCAGCATAGCCGGCGTTGAGTTCATTGCAGCAGGAAACCATCTGCAGATCATCAACTTTGAGAAACTCATCCAGGAGGATAAGATTGTAGTCACCAGGAACAGTGAAATAATGGCGCACGTCTAGCTCGGTGAGTCGAGAAGCAAGATACTTGCCTACAGACCAGGAGTTTGTTGCCATAACAGTATGTCCCTATTTCTAAAGGCGATTGGTCGAATACGGCAGTCAGTACTGCGGAGTCCAAATCGTGCGATCGATGCACTTTTCAAGCTCTTCTTCGGAGCAAGTCTCCGCGACGCCGTCTTTTTGCGCTTGCTTTGCGACTGCAAGGCCGATCTGCCGAGCAGAATCTCGAACTGTGTGTAACGGTGGTAGGAGCGGTGCGTTAGGATCGGAGATGGCCGGCGAGCACTCTTTAAGCGCTTCGGCAGCAGCCATGAACATGTTGTCAGTAACCCGCTTGGCGCCTACCGAGAGAACCCCTAATCCCATCGCAGGAAAAATGTAGCTGTTGTTGCACTGAGCAATGACGTGAGTTTTGCTTTTGTAGTCCACAGGATCGAATGGGCTGCCGGTGGCTATCACCGCCCTCCCATCGGACCAATTCAACAGATCAGTCGGCGTAGCCTCTGCTCGTGACGTGGGGTTTGAGAGAGGGAATATAATGGGTCGCTCCGTGTTACTTGCCATCTCTCGAATGATGTCTTCCGAAAATGCGCCGCTTTGACCAGTCACTCCGACAAGAACAGTCGGCTTGGCATTGTGAACGACATCTTCAAAAGTAATCGGTCCTGAAGTGTCACACTCCCAGTTGGTCAAATCGCTGTGCCGTTGTGCCAAAGGGCGCTCGATTTCTTCGAGATCGGACCGACCGTCGTGCAGCAATCCATTTCGATCAAGGACAAAAAACATCCTACGGGCATCCGCCTCGCTGATGCCAGCTGCTAGGAGTGACCTTTTCAATTGCCCGGTGATGCCTACTCCAGCCGATCCTGCTCCAAGCATCACGAAACGTTGTTTTGCCAGGTCGCCATTGGCCGCTTCGATAGCGGCCAGAATTGTGCCGGATGTGACGGCAGCTGTGCCTTGAATATCATCATTAAATGTACAGAGGCGGTCACGGTATTTCTTGAGGATCCGCTCAGCGTCGACCGATGCAAAATCTTCCCATTGCAGCAGCACCTTGGGAAATCGTTTCATCACAGCTGCGACAAATTGTTCGATAAATTCGTCGTACTCCGCTCCTTTGATTCGTTCGTGCCGCCAGCCGATGTAGCGAGGATCATTGATGCGTTCAGAATTGTTCGTTCCTAAATCCAGCAGAATGGGCAAAGTTCGTGCGGGATGAATGCCACCGCACAAAGAGTAGAGCGACAACTTGCCGATCGGGATGCCCATTCCGCCGGCACCTTGATCTCCGAGACCCAGGATTCGCTCGCCATCGGTGACGACAATCACGTCGATTTGTCTTTCGATATGGGCAAAGATCTCATCCATCGAATCTCGGTAAGGATAGGCGACGAATACACCACGAGCACGGCGATAGATGTGGCTAAACTCTTGACACGCCAGTCCGACTACAGGCGTGTAGACCAGCGGCATCATCTCCTCCACGTGGTCTAACAAGAGTCGATAAAACAGAGTTTCGTTTTCGTCTTGTAGATCGCGGAGATAGACATGCTTGTCGATCTCACTTTCCTCGGCAGAGAAGGCTTCGTAGGCTCGGTCGACTTGTTCATCTAAAGAATCGATGTGAGGCGGCAACAAACCCGTCAGACCGTATTTAAGTCGTTCTTCGGTTGTGAAAGCCGTTCCCTTGTTGAGCAAGGGGTCTTCGATGCGTTCGATACCCATCTTTATCAGTTCGCTGGAAGTACGCGCACTCATTGACTCGACCTCGCTAAAGGATTCAGGCGAATATCGCCGTACTTGCGAATCTCACAATCCATCGCAAAGCTGGTTCTTCGTCAACTCAACCACCTTCGTTCGTAGGCTCCTTGTCTTCAACCCGGGTCATCAAGAAGTCTACGATATCAGAGAGTTGGTCAGAGTTCACACTACTGGCAAAGGCCGGCATGTTATAGCCACCATTGTTGATTCGAATAATGAGGTCGTCGCGCGTAAGTTGGTTTCCGATGTTCGATAAATCGGGTCCTCGATGCCCGCCGTAGCCACCGATCGTATGGCAGTAAAGGCAGCCCTTGGAATGAGCGAGCTTGGCTCCATCGAAAACAGGGCCATGGTCGACCCCTACAACGCTAGACGGCAATTCCGGGACATCGAAATCGGGAGACCAAGGTTCACGATACCCGTAGATGCTCAAGACAACGAATCCAGCCAGAGAGGCTATTACTATCCCTACCGCCCAGGGACGTTTGCTGGGGGCGCGGTGGCCTGTATTCGAGAAGAGAGGCAAGCAGAACATCGCCAGGAAACCGACCACCGGAACGCCGAGAATGAACCAGAACTCGTAGGAAGGCGGTAGCAACGAAAGCACGGCGAAGTACCACCAAAAGTACCAATCGGGCATCGGATTGGCGTGGATATTGGCTGGATCGGGTGGTGCATCAAGGGCAGGGGGGCCAAAGATTAAGGAGCAAGCGACGATGACTCCCACTACTAAGGTCGAGAATACGACATCGCGCCACATTGCACTGGGCCAGAACGGAACCCCAGTTTTTTCCAGCCGAGCTTCGTATTGCTCTTTATATGTGGCTGGGTCGACGGGCCGATCAACGTCTGGCATTTCTGATATGCCGTGCCGAAAGAGCAAGGATAAATGCAAACCAACGCCCGCGAAAATAATCCCTGGCAAGATAAACACGTGGTAGACGAAGAATCGACTGAGAGTTGAACCTCCCACTGTTTCCCCGCCCAAAAGAAAGTGAGAAAGCGTCGGACCTATAATTGGTGTTCGAGCGGCCATTTCAGTTGCCACATATACCGACCAAACACCATTCGCGTCCCATCGCAGCAACTGGCCAGTAAAAGCCATTGCCAACACGACGAAAAAAAGAACGACTCCGGTCATCCAGTTCATTTCGCGTGGATACTTATAGGTTGCGTGTAGATAGACCTGAGTAAGATGGATCACGACTAGGGCAACCATAGCCGATGCCCCGTAGGAGTGCATTGCACGCAGAAAAGCTCCGAACGGAGCCTGCTCCGTGATGAATTTCAGACTCTCATAAGCTTCGTCCCCTCCCGGAACATAAGACATCGCCAGACAGATGCCGGAGAAGACTTGCACGATAAACGCTGTTAGTGTCGCGCTACCAAATACGTACCACCAGCGAGCGTCTCGTGGAACCGTGTGTGTTAGCAGTGGTAAAACGTAATCGGTATACCCGATTCGGCTGTCAATCCAGTTCCAAGTTTTCTGTAGGGGTTGCTTCATCACGGTAACGGTAGGACAACGCGTTTTAGGTAATCTACTCGTAAGTGAACATAGTCTTGTGTGTCAGGAATCCGCGTTGAGCGGAGTTGTTGTTAGTGGAACGGCTGCTGTGTGGATTTCTACCTGCCCATTGCGCACACGGACCTGATATCGGTCAAGTGGCTCGGGCGGCGGTCCACCTGCGACCGTTCCATCGCTGTAATAAACACCTCCATGGCACGGACACATGAACAGCCCAGCAGTGTCGATCCAGCGAACGGGACAACCGAGGTGGCGGCAATTTATTGAAAACGCGATGAATTCGGTATCGTTTACGCACCTTAACCAGGCAGCAGTTTTCGCTGTGACACCAGCCCACGGTTCGGGTGACGGATCCTCAAAACTCACTAATACCGTCGAACCCTTCTTAAAATCGTCGACTTTACCCACAGATCGCCATTTCTGCTTTGTCTGTTTGAAGATGGGAGCGAGCACAAAACTAAGTCCCGGCAAAACTATCAAAGCACCAATGACCGCAGAGAGTATCATCGACAGACGGGCGTGAAAAGAACGTCGGTCTTCCACATCGTCGCGGCAGGAAACCTCTTTTGTGTTTTCATTCATCGATTTGATTCCCAGCTCAGTACAATTTCCTTGATCCAACTCTGAAGAGCCCAGGTCGATAGTCCGATACCAGCAATAAACATGAACCACAACGCGTTAATGTTTAGAGTAAGCGTCATTAATCCCCAAACTGACATAGCAATACCCATAGCCATTGCCACGGGCGCGAAGGTAGGACGCAAGGCCTCTTCCTTACTGGCAGATTGATCTTGTCTGGAATCGGTAGTATCCATGCTATACTCCGCTTGTCGCAATGGGTTCTGAAATTAATTGGGTCTCTCGATGGTAGTCATTCTCCGAGTACCAGCGGCACAATAAGCTGATGATTGAGCAGATGTAAATCGCACATGGTGGCACCCACATCATCAATCCACCCAAGTGCTGATCGATTCTTGGCGTCAGCCCGGCGTTATATAGCGAATTGACGATGCCAAGCCTATCGACTGGACTAGCGAAAACAGGGCAAACCGTAAGAGGATAGAAAGTGATATATATGCCCAGTAGCGTACAACCCAAGCAGGCTGAAAATAGATAGGCAATTCCACTCAGCGGATGTAAACGATATCGATCGCATGGTGCATAAATTGGCCACCAAAAAGCAATTCCGGCGAGTACGAGTGAAAGGTCGCGCAGGATACCCACCGAGGGTCGCTGGGCTGCTGTGCTGCACAGCACCGGCACGTGCCAGAACCACATCGCACCTACGCCGCAAATCCAGCCGACGGCCGCTATCGACAGCCATCGACCAACGCGGTCGAGCCGCGGGCGATCAAACCACTTTGAGGCCTCTTTGGTCGGTAAGCTTAGCAGGAGGCATACCGGCACAACCAGCAACAATACAATGTGCTGAACCATGTGAGCGCTAAAGAGATACCCGTCTGCCAACACACCCACCGGCGATACGAATGCCATTGTCAGTGCAAAAAGACCAAGCAGGAAAATAGCCAATTGAGTCCTGCTGCGACCTCGTGCGAAAGCCAAGTAGGCAATCAGCAGCACAGCTACTAAGAGCCACACTGGCGACGTCCAGAACCACAACTTACTGTCGATCATGGCTGGAAAACCCCCAAATAGATAATCGCAAACACAAATATCCATACGACATCAACAAAATGCCAGTAAATTCCAATCGCCCCAAATGGCTTCGAATGCTCTTTAGTTAGATAGTTCTTCCGGCCAAGAACAAACATAATCCCGAGCGCAACCAGTCCCGCCGTGACATGAAGGCCATGAAATCCAGTGACTGTGAAAAATGTTGAGGCAAATAAATTACTGTCAATGTAGATGTCGTTGGTTAGCAAGCCAGCGTATTCCCAGGCTTGTCCACAAAGAAAGATAATTCCAAAGAGTATGGTCACGCCGAGCCACCGGATACTGGCCGAATGCCTGCCGGCTCGTAAATTTCGTTCGGATAACCAGAAAGTGAGACTGCTCGCCAACAGAAACAAGCTGAATACTGCAGTTCGAGGCACATTCAGAGCAGTCGAAGCCGTTGGGCCTTCGCCGGTATGGCGAACGTTGAACACGATATAAGTGGCCAACAAAAGCACGAAGAAAACCGCTTCAGAAGTTACGAATGTCCATCCACACACTTTGGCCCGATCAGGCCGCCGACCGCGGTCTTCAGGTGTTTTGGAAGACTTCCAATCGGCAAGTTCCGGATGGCCCTTGTCCCAAACAGGCCTTCGGCTCTTGATCTCTGGAAGCGACTTAAAGTTGTATTCCGGCGGTGGCGAAGTTGTGGCCCATTCCAGCGTGTAGGCATCCCAGGGATTGTTCCCAGCCAGCTCGCCCTTGAGCAAACTCTTAACAACATTCCAAACCAGTACGAGCGTGCCGAGCACCATAAAGATTACCGAAAAGGAAGATATTCCATTGAACAGCGCCCAGCCGGGATTGTCGGCGTACGTATATACCCGCCTGGGCATTCCCATCGCTCCCAGAAAGTGTTGGATCATGAACGTGCCGTTGAATCCGACGACCCATAACCAGAATTGCCATTTCCCGAGCCGCTCGTCGAGCATGCGACCGGTAAACTTCGGAAACCAGTAATAGATCGCAGCAAACACGGCGAAGATAATGCCGCCAATTAGCACATAATGAAAATGTGCGACAACAAAATAGGTGTCGGTCATTTGCCAATCTATCGGTACGGCCGCAAACATGACTCCCGTCAGACCGCCGATAACGAACTGAATCAGGAACGCGATGGCAAACAGCATGGCCGTAGTAAACCGGATCGATCCGCCCCACATAGTTGCGGTCCAATTGAATATCTTTACGCCCGTAGGCAAGGCAATCAGCATCGTCATTGCGGAGAAAAATATATTGGCTCCGGTTCCCAATCCAACCGCAAACATATGGTGGGCCCACACTCCGTAGCTCAGCAATAGAATAATCGTCGACGATCCTGCCACAAACGCATAGCCGTAGATTGGCTTACGGGAGAATACGGGAATGATTTCCGAAACCATTGCGAAAGCCGGCAGCGCGAACACGTAAACTTCTGGATGACCGAAGATCCAGAAAAAGTGTTGCCACAAGAGGGCCGATCCGCCACGAATCGGCTCGAAGAATGCGGCTTCCAGCCAGCGATCGACACACAACAGTGCAAGTGCGGAATTTAGTGGCGGGATTGTTATTACAATTAACATAGCCTGCATGAGCATGATCCACACGAACAGTGGAACCCGCTGTAGACTCATGCCGGGTGTGCGTAGTGTCAATACTGTGGCGACTATGTTGATAGCCGCGGCAATCGAGCCAATGCCCATAACGATAAGACCCACAATCCAATAGTCAATTCCAGGTCCCAGGCTGTAGGGCTTGGTCGAAAGCGGTGCATAAGCAAACCAGCCCGCATTCGGTGCAGAGCCAGTAAGAAAACTGAAATACAGCAGGAAAGCGCCGAATGGCAACATCCAGAAGCTCATTGCGTTCAGCCTTGGGAACGCCACGTCCTTGGCACCGATCATCAAAGGCACCAAAAAGTTTGAGAAGCCAGTGAACATCGGCATGCCGACCAGAAACACCATGGTAGTTCCATGCATGGTGAAAAGCTGGTTGAAAACCTCTGGCGACAAGAACGTGTTGTTGGGTATCGACAATTGGATGCGAATCAATACAGCCTCAAATCCGCCAACTACCAGAAAGAAAACAGCCAACAAAATGTATAGCATGCCAATCCGTTTGTGGTCGACTGACGTCACCCAGGACAATATCCCCCAGGAGGATTCAGCAGCACTTGTTTCGCGTTGTCCGATGAGTTCCGTACTCAATCTAACGACTCCAAATAAGCTACGATTTGCCGAGCGTGTTCATCATTTAACTGGAAGTTCGGCATTTTACATCCAGGTTTTATCGCCTGTGGGTTTTTCATCCACAGCGTCAAGTTTTCCGTTGAATTCTCTATCGCTCCACCTGCCAATTCTTTGCGGGAGGCAACTCTAGTTAGGTCGGGGCCGATCGTCGCCTTAGCGGTGGTCCCGCGAATCGTATGGCAATGCGAACACGTATGAGCAAAGAAAAGTTGTTCGCCAGCGACAGCGTCGGCTTCGGTTGGGTCGTTTGGGGCAACTTTTTTGCCGGCTTGCCATGTCTCGTAGTCTTCGGGCGATAAGACGTAAACCTTAAAATTCATCCAGGCGTGTTGCGTTCCACAGTATTCCGAGCAACGTCCCTGGTAAGTGCCGGGACTATTCGCCTCCAACCAAATGAAATTATCTCGACCTGGTATGACGTCCATTTTTCTGGCGAGTTCGGGTACCCAAAAGCAATGAATCACATCTGCTGATTGGAGTTTGACGCGAAGCTTCTTGCCACTAGGTATGTAGATTTCGTTGGCCGCCACGATTCCCGAATCGTTATGTTGTATTTCCCACCACCATTGATGTCCAGTAACTGTCAGATCTGCCTCGACCGTTTCGTCGCTAGCCGCGTGAATCTTCGGTACTGCGTTGATCGTCAGGATCAGTTTGGCGCTGATCGCAGTAATCCAAATGACGATAATGATCGGCCCAGTCATCCAAAACATTTCTGCCTTGTGGCTGCCGAAGTCTTGCTTGGGCTGTGCTTCCAGTGCTCGCCCCCGCCATAACGCAACAGCGATAAGGCCCGTCACGATAATAAAGATGATGCCGCTGATTAGCAGGACCACTAGAAAGAGGTCAAAAATTGCCTGCGCCTGCGGGGATTCTGGCTGAAATACAGGAAACATTTTGACAGGCTACTCTTTCTTCGAGGCAAATGAAAGCTCTGAAGCGATACCACCTGAGTTAAACGCCACGCCGAGATCGTGAAGGGAGCAAATCTGCGAAATGCTATTTCGACTGCATAAGCCGCATCACGAACGATAGGCCGATGGTTAGCAGTAAACTACCGATAATCGAAATATGTAAATGGAAGAAGAGATTCAGCGCAAAAAGTATAAGAACAAACACTGCAAGTTGAACGGCACCGTTTTTACCCATGGATCGACTCTTGTGAAAAATAGCCTAGTCGAAAACGTGGCCATGATCGTAGCGCTCATCCTTACCAGCAGCTTCAGTAAGTGACGCCACGTTCTGTTTTGTGAAAAACCCTTTGAACTTATGGCAACGTTCAACGTACTCAGTAATCAAGATCGAGTACTTAGAATGCTTGGAAAAGATTTGCTTTAGATCAGGACTGTCTTTGCACTCACCAACAATATGTGCCAGGAAGGGTATTCCAAGCGTTCCCAACTCGCCGACAACGTAGTCAACATTCTTCACACCGCTGGGATGGTCGCCATCAGTCACCTCGTACGCAATATGGTGCATTCGGCGCCCATAATTTCTTACGAAATCCTCAGTCGGCATGGGTAGGTTTTCAAAGGAATTAACAAAAGAGGGTGTATTGTTAGCCGTAAAAACTTTCGCCGGCGACTCCTTGTCATCTTGAACGTTGTGGTTCCGATTTACATTGGTAGACGAATTCATCTCCTTGATGTTGAAAGCGCCCCAGAAGTAATAGTTCGACATCGTCAGGAATTCAAGGATCGCATCCTCTCGTTCGCCAGCGAGAATTCGAGTTGCCATGTGATCGATGCCAGTTAGCAAATCACTAATGCCGGCTTGCTCTCCCAACTCTGCCTGTTTGTTGAGAGTGGCAAGTTGATCCGCTTTCAGATCAAAACCGGAGCCAAGCTGAAGAGAGTCGTAATCTTCCAATTCCGATTCGGTATATCCGATACGGTTATAAGTAAAATCGGATGGAACGCTAAACAAGAACGGTTCGTTTGTATAGATGCGATTCTCAGTATCGCCGGAGTATTCAAAACGAACATTGTGAGATTCCAGTATCTTACAGGTCTCGCTTAGGTTACTCGTATGAAATATCTCGCCAATATACCGAGCATTGGGTTTCGCTCTAGCAAGCGGATAGATCATGTTTATTAGCTTTACGTCGTCCTCGAATTTTGTGTCGAGAGGTTCGATAACAAATAGGCGGGGGAACCGGGCTTCGGAGACCATCACGTAGATGTTGTGTGTTTCGCTTCGATAAGCCGCCGCGAACCGATACGGTGTCATTAAGTAGAGCTCCTCCAGATAAGAAAGAGCGTCCCCTGTTTCTACTTGGATAACTACTCCACGCATGTTGCCCAGCATTTGGTCTAGGCCGCTGCTCTCTCGGCGTTCATAAATCCTGGTCCGATACTCTTCAAAAAACTCGGAGTTCTTTTTGTCGCCTACGTGCTGGTAGGTCATGAGGTTGAAACTCATCAGAACCGTCCAAAAGTCAGAAATTCATTCGGGAGTCGAACAGACACATGCATCTCGAAGTGAAGCCAGCTGATTTTGCCGCGATCAGGATTAGAACCAACCCGAAGATAAACTACAGATCAGGCGTGGTCAACACTCTGCCAGTTCCCACGCAGTTCTGACATCAGCACATGTTTTTAAATTTTGGCCAACGCGAATCGAATCGACTGATCGATTGCCAGAAGAGGGCGTTCGCCTATCATGAACGGATGTCGAGCATCCACAGAACGGCTATTTCGTCAGATCAATCTGGGCGGCAAATGTCTCTGGAGAGGCGGCTTCCCAACAGCGTTGGTAAATGGGGTTGTCGCATCCCCGTTGCAACTCATCGACATCAAGAAAGTCGAAGGCTTGTTCATAAGTAAGAATCTTCGAGGGCCCCATCCGTTTGCAGATATGCGCAGGTTTGAATTGCCTGGGATGATCTAGACCAGCCGCCGCGACAATCTCTCTAAGCGAGTCCATCATATTCTGATGAAAATGAAATGCGCGCTGACTTTTGTCTCCAACGTCGATTGCTCTCTGCAAGATGCGATCTTGGGTGGCTACTCCCACAGGACACTTGTTCGTATGGCACGATTGAGCCTGGATGCAACCTACTGCCATCATGAAGCCACGAGCGATGTTGCACCAATCGGCTCCCAAAGCCATGTTCCGGGCGATATGAAATGCTGTCGCGACTTTGCCGGAGCAGGCAACCCTTACTTTGTCACGTAGTCCGCAGCCAACGAGAGTATTGTGAACAAAAATAAGCCCTTCGCGCAGCGGAGTACCCAAGCTGTTCGAAAATTCAGGTGGCGCAGCACCTGTCCCTCCCTCGGCTCCGTCGACAGTGATGAAATCAGCCAGAATTCCCGTGGACAGCATTGCTTTGCAGATCGCCATGAATTCATGGGGTCGGCCCACGCACAGCTTGAATCCAATCGGCTTTCCTCCAGAGAGTTCACGAAGCCGCTGAATGTAATGGCACATTTCAATGGGCGTTTGATAAGAGCTATGTCCGGGCGGAGAGATGCAGTCTTGCCCCATGGGCACCTTGCGAGTGGAAGCGATCTCTTGTGTGACCTTAGCGGCAGGCAGAACACCACCATGACCTGGCTTTGCCCCCTGCGAGACTTTGATTTCGATCATGCGCACCGAATCGATCTGGGCCTGTTCACCAAACATCTCTTCGTTGAACGTGCCATCGTCGTTTCTGCAGCCGAAGTAGCCGGTGCCGATTTGCCATACAAGGTCGCCACCAAACTCTTTGTGGTAGGAGCTTAATCCACCCTCACCGGTTGTGTGGTAGAAGCCACCCAGTTTCGCCCCTTTATTCAGCGACCGAATGGCGTTGGGACTGATCGCACCGAAACTCATTGCCGAGATATTGATCAGTGAACAGGCATAAGGTTGCGTGCAGCCAGGGCCGCCAACTTCTATGCGAAACGAGTCTTTGCTCTTAGGACGGGGACTCATGGAATGGGTAAGCCATTCGTATTCGGATGAGTAGACGTCGAGTTCCGTACCAAACGGCTGCAATCCATCAATGTCCTTTGCCCGTTCATATATCAAAGTGCGTTGGACTCGACTGTAAGGCCTTCCGTCCGTATCGCTCTCGATGAAGTATTGATGCCATTCTGGACGAATCGCCTCCTGTAAGAATCGCAATCGGCCGAGAACAGGGTAGTTGCGACAAATGCTATGCTTCTTCTGCACTAAGTCCCAGATAGCGAGCGCCAGTAGCGGAGCACACAGGAGCAAGGCCCAGTAAAAGTACGGCGACACGAGTGAGCCCAGAACAACGCAAAGAATATTTAGCGCGACGATTATGGAGCAAACTATCACGGCAGCGGCTTGCATGGCGATCTAATGCCTTTGTGTTAGTTGAAGAGACCGTGGGTCGTAGGTGGGCTCCAGTATAGCCGAAGACGTTTCTAGGTGCGAGCATATCGGTGCGGCGAAATCAATGTCTGGCCGAGAGTTTCAAAAGCTGTAAAATGTCGGCAGTAATCGTAAATACAACGCCAATTGAATTAGGGATCCATCCATGCCGATCACAGGTCCACCGCTTGAAAAGTCCGTAGTATTGAGTGAACTCTTGCAAAACGGGTTGAAGTCGAATCCTAATGCGACGGCACTGGCTACAGCCGAAATGAGTTGGACTTGGCGCGAACTCGAAGATGTTAGTTCACGCGTGGCCGCCAACCTGATCGCCCTTGGACTGCACCCCGGCGACAGGGCGGCTTCGCTCATGCCCAACCGGACCGCATTAGTGATTTTCTACCTGGCCTGCATTAAGGCCGGCTTAGTTGCCACACCTCTCAATTACCGTTATCAGGCACCAGAGATCGATCACGCACTTGAGGTGAGCGAAGCGGCTATCTTGCTTGCACACGTCGAGCGCGACGACGATCTCAGCAAGAGCAAGTTGGTCGGTAAGCTGCCTCTCGGGCGAATTACTTACGGAGCAACTGACGATCGCAGTCCGAGCTTTCAAGATCTGATGCAGCAGGAACCGGTGGATTCTAATCTTCCGATACCCGCGCCGGAGGCACCAGTATTTATCTACTTTACATCTGGCAGCACAGGCAAACCCAAGGGCGTCACGCATACTCACGATACATTTGGGTGGATGCTCGCAAGCGCCATTCTGAGTTTCGAACTTGTACCAGGCGACATATTCTTGCCTGGATCATCAATTTCTCACATTGGAGCCTCATTAATGTCACTGGCTAGTTTGGCTGCCGGTAATCGTGTCGAAGTGGCTCGCACTTTTGATGGCGAGGAGTTGCTGCCGCTGCTTCAAAAGACCCAGCCGACGATGTTGTGCATGCTCCCTGCAGCCTTATACTCAGTCGTTCGTGACCACTGTGCAACTCGCGATCACTTTCGGACCTTGAGGGTCTGCTTCGCTGGGGGTGACAAAGTTTCTGCGGAGTTGGAGCGCCAGTTCGTTGATTTGGCTGGGATCGAAATTGATGAACTCTATGGTATGTCGGAGATCGGCGTAGCCACGGTCAATCCTCCTTCGGGTGTAAATAAGGTCGGTTCAATCGGTCGGCTGGCCCCTGGTTATCAGGCTGCGATTCGCGACGAGTCGGGAGTCGATTTGCCAACCGACTCGAGTGGTAGATTGTGGATAAAGTCGCCTGTGAATACCATCGGCTATTGGAATCGACCCGATGCGACGACTGAAACTATTATTGACGGGTGGCTCGATACGGGCGACATTGTCCGCGCCGACGAGGACGACTATCTTTGGTTCGAGGGACGTAAGAAACAGATTATAGTTCATGACGGTTCGAATATCTGTCCCCAGGAAGTAGAGGGCTCGCTCATGGAACATCCGAGTGTAGCTACTGCGGGTGTCGTAGGAGTCCATGATCAGATACATGGCGAAAACGTTCGGGCATATATCACACTTGAGCCAGGGAGTAACGCTCCAACGACCAGCGAACTAATTAAATTCTCCCGCGAGAGAGTTGGTTATAAAGCTCCTGAGGAAATTGTGATCCTCGAAGAAATGCCCTTGAATGCGACAGGTAAGACTGACCGCGTTGCCTTAAAGAAACTTGCACAAGCCGCTTATGAAGTTGCAGCGCCCAATTAATTTTGCACTATCTAAGCAGTGCATGTTTTTTGCAGGTGCTATGGCGATGAGCAGCGTTGCTTCGATGGGTGTAAGTATACTCGTTCATTCGAATGGCACTATGCGCTGGTTTATGGATTACTAGTGCGACTTCATGCGGGGCTTACTGAGTTCCGAAAGGCAATCCAGCCGTCGACATGATGTCTTTAATGATCTGAGCGATCGAGAACTGAATGGGATTCAGAAATTTCTTAGCCGGCATAGTGCTCGTAGCGGTAATTGTATCGCTGATTTTTCACTATAGAACACAACTAAGCGGCCAGTTAATTGAGATTGAGAATTGGATCGCTGGCCTAGGAGTCTGGGGGCCTCTAGTGTTCCTAGCCTTGTTCGTTGTATTGACGTCATTTTTCTTCCCCGACTCATTGATCAGCGCCGTTGCAGGAGCGCTATTCGGAACTCTAGCTGGGATCGCCGTTGTAGTTGTGGGAGCACTCGTGGCACAGAGTATCGCCTTTTGCCTTTCGCGACACCTCTTTCAGGGTTGGGTGCAGAAAGCGATAGAGAAGCGACCAAAGTTGGCAGCCATTCAGCAAGCTGCTGATCGAGAGGGATTCCGACTTCAATTTCTGGTCCGACTCTTGCCACTTAATCCTGTGATCGTCAGTCACGTCATCGGTACCACGAAGACTCGTTTCGGAGTTTTTCTACTAGCTTGCCTTGGAATTGTTCCGGGGCTATTTGTCCAGGTCTACTGTGGGAGTGCGGCCAAACACTTGATCAAGGCAGTTGGCCAACCAAGTGAACACTTAACGTTTCACACCTTATTGCTCGTGGCAGGGCTGATAGCATGCCTGGTGCTACTCATGATGGTAATTCGCATGGCGCGGCGAGCGATTTCTGAAATCGAGGACTAGCTTAATTGAACTTGCGTGCTGCATAGCTCTCCGAAACGCTTACAAATCCTTCTCCGTATCACCTGGCGGAAGCAGTTCAGCTTCGGGGGCTAAGACTATGACTTCCGGCAAAGCCCGGCAGCGAATCTGCCAACCGCCTCCTAGCGCCTTGTAAATTTGAATCAACGATAGAGTGACTTCAGACTTTGCCGAAGCGAGATTGTCCTGATAAGTGACCAATTCAGATTGCACCGTAGCCAATCGATTGTAATCGACTTCGCCATTGCGATACTGGATTAGGGCAAGTTCGCATGATTTCTCGAGGGCTTCGACACCTTCCTGTAGTGCGGCAACTATTTGCTGAGATTGTAGGAAGGCTACAATGGCATCCTCTGCCTCTTGGTTGGCACGCAGGACTGACTGTTTGTAAAGTGCCACTAACTCACAGAATCTGGCGTTCTGCAGCCGTACGTTATTCGCAACGCGCCCGTAGTTGAGTATCCCCCAATTGAAGGAAGGTCCGACCGTGCCGTGGTTCGCATCCGAAGAGAACATCTTACTAAAGTCGCTGGCATGCCAACCGAAGGTCCCCATGATGTTAAAAGCGGGGTAGAGTTCGGCAGTTGCTACGCCAATGAGGGCGCTCTGTGCAGCTACCCGTCGTTCGGCAGCCCGCACGTCAGGGCGACGTCGGATCAGTTGCGCAGGAATGCCGACCACTGCTTCTTTCGGCGCTGAGGGGATAGGTGCCGGATCAAGAATCTTAGCCAGATCTTCGGGAGGGACACCCATCAGTACACAGAGTCGATTGTTCGACACCCGTTGTTGGATTTTCATTGAAGGGACCAAAGCCTTAGTTTTGGCCAGCGTTGCTATCGCTTGGTCGACGTCCAATTCTGTTACAGCGCCCTGATCGTATCGCGCCTTGGCAATTCCGTAGCTCTCCTCTTGTAAAACAACATTCTGTTTAGCCAGTCTGACACGTTCCTGATATTCACGCACCTGAACATACGCCGCTGCCGTGTCGGCGATCAGGCTCACGAGTATCTCATCGTAATTGTGCACCGATTCATCGAGGCTTGCGTCCGCCGATTCGATCGCACGGCGAAAACGCCCCCAGACGTCAAGCTCCCAAGATAAACGAAAGCCATGTTGCCATGAATCAAACGTGCGCGGAATCCGCAGAGCAGCCGGGAGGCGATTGTTAAGTTCGTTGAGCCCAGTCAAATCACCTGCTTCGGACCGTTGAATGTGAGCGTAACGTCCATCGTACGACTGATGTTGAGGAAACAGGCTGCTATCTGTAATGGCAGCTTGGTACCTAGCTTGCAGGACGCGGTTGCCGGCGGCGCGCAGAGTCAAATTCTGTTCATAGGCTGATCGGACGAGGTCATCGAGAAGCGGGTCACCGAGTTCCCGCCACCAAGCGAAATCGTTAGCGCCATTCGAAGCGCTAATCAACTTTGGGTCGTTGAAGTCGATCCAGTCTTCTGCGACTGGAGCGCTAGGTCGACGATAATTTGGGCCCACCTTGTAACCGTTTCGTAGCCAATCGATGGGCCGTGCATCTCGAAGATCTGCGCAGCCGACGAACAATGGCGCAGTTAAGAGAATAAAGAGTACTACAGCCAAGAGACGGCATCGCGCGCGTGCAGCGGACGTACCGCGACGCGATTCGGAGCGAATTGCCCGACGTACCAATGCTGTAATTGAAGACACCATTCGGTGTGTGCCCGCTCATCTCTCTGAGTCGTTACTACCGCTACACCGCCGATGATCGATGCCATAGCGAGAACCAGTCCAATGATTGAAATCGGTACAATCCGATCTCTACGGATAGTCGCTATCACCGAGCTAGTCTGACCGGCAAAGTCGTCAAAGTTTGACAATTCTTTGGCTTCGGTGGCTGTCTAGCCACCTCACAAAAACAAACAAGCAGAATCCTCCGCTAAGACGCAATCTCCGGGCACAAGCTTGAGCTCTGAAACCTAAGCAGGAGGCTGGCTGTGTGGCTATAATCGCAGATGAAGCTCATCTCTTAGCTAAAGGCAAGTATTTTGTTCCTTTGAGCGACTGATTGACCATGCAAGTCACAAAAACACTCCTGCCGACGGTTGCTATCACTGTCATGGTAGCACTACTTGGCTGCCGGCCGGCTGCGCTCAAAACACAACCGGTTCTTCCAGTGACATTCACGGTTAGCCGTCCAATTATGCGTGAAATTACCGACTATCGGGTGTTTACCGGAACTACCGCGGCCGTAGAGTCGGTGGATGTGCAGGCGCGAGTTACCGGGTATCTCGTGAAATTGCCTTTTACCGAGGGATCGGTCGTCAAGGTTGGCGAGCAACTAGCAAAAATCGATCCGCGACCTTACCAAGCAAAGCTCGACGCTGCTAAAGGCGAGGTGGCACTCTATGAGGCCCAGCTGAATCTTGCTCGAAAAGAAAACGATCGGGCTAAGGCAATCAGAGCCGAAAACCAAGGCGCCATCAGTCAGCAGCAACTCGACATTCGACAAGCCAAGGTCGAAGAGGCCTTAGCTGCAGTTCAATCGGCTAAGGCAAATTTGGAGCAATACGAACTCGATTTAGAGTTTACCAATGTAAAGTCTCCCATCGACGGTAGAGTAAGTCGTTACTACCTAACCGTTGGAAATCTTGTCACGCAGAATCAAACGTTAATCACAACGATTGTGTCGCAGGCTCCTATCTATGTTTACTTTGACGTAGACGAGCAAACCATGCTGCAAGTGCTGAGGTCAATGTATGACGACGGCTTGCCACCAGTTCGTTCTGGCACGCTGCCCGTGCAGGTGGGACTGCAGGATGACAGTGGTTTTCCCTTAAAGGGCTTGGTCGATTTTGCAAACAACGTAGTCGACTCCTCGACCGGCACGATTGTTGTTCGCGGCCAGTTTCCAAATCCTGCGAATGAGTCTGGCGTGCGATTGCTACTTCCTGGATTGTTCGTGCGCGTGAAGCTTCCTATCGGTCGCCCGCAGCAAATGCCACTTGTCGCTGAGAAAGCGATCATCAACGACCAGGGACAGACCTTTCTTTATTTGATCGACGATCAAGATCAAGTGGAATACCGGCGGGTACAGCTAGGGCGAATGACTGCAGACGGTCTCTGGGTTGTGAAGGACGGAGTCACGCCTAACGATCGAATCATTGTAAGCGGCATTCAGTTCGCCAAGCCGGGCGAGAAAGTTCAGTCAGAAGAAAAGCCGATGCCTACGTTTGCTTCAAACCCACAGGCAGACGCTGATACGAACTCTGCCAGCTCCAAATCAGCATCGGCTGATCCTAAAACGTCCCCAGCCACTAGCGGCACGCCGTAGTTTTCCTGCGCCGATAGCCGAATAGCCCCGTTCGCTCCACTGTTGTCAGCTTCCGATGATATCTCGCTACTTCATCGATCGTCCCGTTTTTGCGTCGGTGATTTCTATTCTGATAACCTTGGCGGGCGGTCTGGCCGTCTGGACACTGCCTATCTCGCAGTATCCTGAAATTACTCCGCCAACGATTCAAGTTATTTGTCGGTACCCGGGTGCAAGCGCAAGGGTCATGGCTGACACGATTGCCTCGCCTATTGAGCAGCAAGTTAACGGGGTCGAGGGGATGCTCTACATGTCGTCTCAGTCGGCGGACGACGGCACCTACATGTTAACGGTGACGTTTGCTCTTGGTACGGACACCAACGAAGCCATGGTAACTGTGCAGAACCGCGTCTCGTTGGCGATGCCTCAGTTGCCCGAGATAGTGCAACTTCAAGGCGTTGTCGTGCAAAAGAAATCGCCCGACATTTTACTGGTCGTCAATCTAATTTCGCCCGACGGGATCTACGACAACTTGTATATGAGCAACTACGCAACGTTGCACATTATAGACGAGCTATCCCGCTTAGACGGAGTAGGGGACATCACTTTCCTCGGTCAGCGCGACTACAGTATCCGAGTGTGGCTTGCGCCAGATCAACTGGCCTATCGCGGTATGACAACGACCGACGTGATAAGCGCTCTAAAGAAACAGAACATCCAGGCAGTAGTCGGCCAGATCGGTGATTCGCCAAACACATCTTCTCAACAATTGCAACTAACGCTTAGCGCTAAAGGACGGCTCAGCTCGGTTGAAGAATTCGGCGACATCGTCGTGAAGACCGTCAATACCGACTCGCAACGATTTGGCCCGACACCTAGATCTGTTCGCCTCAAAGATGTTGCACGTGTGGAACTGGGGGCGCAAGCCATCCGGATGTCCTCCACACTCGACAAGATGCCGACTGTTGGATTGGCACTGTTTCAGCTTCCAGGGGCTAATGCCTTGGCTGTGGGAAATGCGATCCGCGCAAAAATGGAGGAACTCGAAGCAGAGTTTCCTGCCGGGCTAGATTACTCCATTGTCTACGACACAACGCCATTCACCGCAGAATCAATCCGCGATGTCTTTCATACACTCGGAGAAGCGACCGTTCTCGTAGCCTTGGTAGTGCTCTTGTTTTTGCAGAACTGGCGAGCCACGATCATCCCCTTGGTAGCTGTGCCTGCCGCGATTATCGGTACTTTCGCCGCGATGGCCATGGTCGGCTTTTCGCTGAACATGCTCTCCCTGTTCGGTCTAGTTTTGGCCGTCGGTATCGTGGTAGACGATGCAATTGTCGTGGTGGAAAACGTTCAGCGCTGGCTGGAACAAGGCTATAGTCCTAGAGATGCTGCTTGTCGAGCCATGGATGAAGTAACTGGGCCAATCGTGGCGGTAGCGCTGGTGCTTGCTGCCGTGTTTGTCCCTTGCGCGTTTATCAGTGGCATTACCGGCGAATTTTTTCGACAGTTTGCCGTGACGATCGCCGTTTCGACCGCCTTGTCCGCGTTCAACTCGCTTACGCTGAGTCCTGTGCTTGCCTCGCGCTTACTCAAACCACAGGGCGCTAAAAAAGACTTCGTTACACGGATGATCGACTTTCTGGCCGGTTGGATTTTTAGAACCTTCAACCGGGGGTTCAAGTCGACTAGTGATGTCTACATCTGGGCTGTACGACGATTCGTACGGCTTAGCATAACGGCTCTTATCCTATATGCGGGTCTGCTTTACCTGACCGGCTGGTCGTTCCTGCGAGCACCGAAAGGTTTTATCCCGCTGCAAGACAAGGGATATCTACTGGCCAACGTACAATTGCCAGACGGTGCCTCGATGCAGCGAACCGCTGCAGTGCTTGCGCGCTTGGAAGAGCAGATGCTCGAGACACCAGGAATCGCCCATGTAATCACACTTACCGGGCGGTCGATCCTGATCAATGCGAACAGCTCAAATTATGGCACGCTGTTCATTATTCTCGATCCTTTCGAGCAGCGCAAATCGCTATCCAAAAACGGGCTCGTCATGCTGCTTAAGATGCGCAACGAGTACCCTGCCAAGATGAACGAAGCGATTGTCCAAGTGCTGCCGCCACCACCTGTGAGCGGTCTCGGAGTATCTGGTGGCTTCGAATTGATGATCGAGAATCGCGGCAATGCTCCTCAAGAGCAGCTGCAGCAGGTAACTGAAATGCTGATCAACACAGCCATGGAAGATCAGAACATTGCAGATGCTTTTACACTTCGCGAATCGCAGAGCCCTTCGCTGCTTTTAGACATCGATCGATCCCACGCCCGCGCCATGGGAATTCCGATTCAGCAGGTTTCTCGAACCTTGCAGTCAACAACGGGTTCTGCCTATATCGATGACTTCAACCTCTTTGGACGACGTTGGCAAGTAAACGTGCAAGCGGACCAGGAATATCGCAGCCATCCGGAGGATATTGGGCGATTGCAAGTACGAAATACCAACTTCTCCATGTCACCGCTTCAAGCATTTACCTCACAAGACATCGTCACCGGGCCTCCGATCATCTTTCGATACAATATCTATGAGTCTGCACCGGTAATGGGCAGAGCCAACCTAGGCATCAGCTCAGGCGATGCCATTGAGGTTGTCGACAGTGTCGCGCGCGATTCCCTGCCAGGTACGATGCGATTCGAGTGGACCGGCCTCAGCTTCATGCAAGTAGAGGCAGGCAATACGGCCATCTACATATTTGCCATGTCGGTCGTCTTCGTATTCTTAGTCTTGGCGGCACTCTACGAAAGTTGGACACTGCCGCTGGCAATCATCATGGTCGTACCGCTCGGTTTGTTGTTCTCAATTCTTGGCGTATGGGCTTTTCCGTTTCTCAGCGTAGATATTTTTACTCAGATCGGATTCGTCGTACTGATTGGCCTGAGTTGCAAGAATGCCGTCCTGATAGTGGAGTTCGCAAAACAGCTTCAGGATGAAGGTAGAGGTCTGTTTGAGGCAGTGGTCGAAGCCTCGCAGCTTCGACTACGGCCGATTGTCATGACTTCGTGTGCGTTCCTGTTAGGCGTGGTTCCGCTGATCATCGGCAGCGGTGCAGGAGCGGAAATGCGACGTGCCCTAGGTGTGGCGATGTTTTGCGGAATGCTAGGCGTGACCATTTTTGGAGTCGTGCTTACGCCAACCTTCTATTACCTAATTCAGAGAGTTGGCAGCACGCGACTTTTTTCCAATCCTAAGGTCCAAACAATCGGCACTGTTATATTGGCAATTGCCGCCGGCATGGTTATCGGTTTCTTACTCTGGCTCGCTGCGGCATTTAGCTTTTGGTGGGCCTTGCTTGTTGGCCTAGTAGTCGGTCTGTCGGCCGGTGTAGCTGTTCTAGGCGTGCATCGCAGTCCAGTTGCAACAGGATCAAACGCTGCTTTGATGGCGCACGACTATGAGAGGCCATCATGATATCCGAATTCTTTATCAAACGCCCGATCTTCGCAGCCGTGTTATCGATTGTAATAACGCTCAGCGGAGCCATCGCGGTATTTCAGTTGCCCATAGCACAGTATCCCAACATCACGCCACCCACGATTGTCGTCTCAGCACGCTACCCAGGGGCCAACGCTGAGGTTGTGCGAGATACCATTGCGACCGCCATCGAAGAACAAGTCAATGGCGTGGAAGACATGATGTATATGTCATCCGTATGTACCAACGATGGCAGTTACACACTGACGATTACATTCGAACTTGGTTCCGATGTAACGATGGATCAGGTGCTGGTGCAGAATCGAGTATCACTCGCACTGCCAACGATCCCTTCAATCGTTCAACAGCAGGGAATCACCGTAAAGAAGAAGTCGCCTAACACATTAATGATCATCAATCTTGTGTCCGAGCGCGACTCGGAATCAGGAAAGCCACTGCGCGATAATCTCTACCTGAGTAACTACGCTACTCTTCAGATCAAAGATGAATTGGCGCGCTTAGACGGGGTTGGTGATGTCACCTTCATGGGACAGCGCGATTACAGTATGCGGGTCTGGCTCGACCCAGAGAAGATCGCTTCGCTCGGTCTGACGGCAGCTGATGTCGTGCGAGCTATCGAAGACCAGAACGCGCAGATTACAGCGGGGCAGATCGGCTCTGAGCCTGCTCCAGAAAATCAGCAAATACAGCTTGCCATTAGTGCAGTTGGCAGGTTGACTACAGTCGCTGATTTTGAACAGATAGTCGTGAAGGCCAACACTAGTGGAGGGCTGACCCAAACCGGATCTCGGCAGAACAGTGCGTCTGGTTCTGCTGAAAGCTCTACGCCAGCCGCTAATACCAATGTACGGATCGGCCAGAACACGGCAGCGGGCGCAAACCCTGCTGCGAGCATTGTTCGTTTGGCAGACGTAGCTCGTGTTGAGCTTGGCGCTCAGCAGTACAGTCAAACCTGTACGCTAGATGGCCAGTCGTCGGTGGCACTCTCCATCTTTCAGTTGCCCGGATCAAACGCTATTGCCACAGCGAAGAGTGTCTACACCACGATGGAGCAGCTGAGAAAGCGTTTCCCACCGGGCATTGACTACAAAATTGTCTACGACACTACTCCTTTCATCAAGGAATCGATCGTAGAAGTCTTTAAAACGCTGCGAGACGCCCTAATTCTGGTTGGCTTGGTAGTACTGATATTTCTACAGAATTGGCGAGCGACACTTATTCCTCTGGTCGCTGTGCCGGTGGCCGTGATTGGCACATTCGCGGTGATGGCTGGGCTCGGCTTTAGTCTGAATAATCTTTCCCTCTTCGGGCTTGTATTAGCTATCGGCATAGTTGTGGACGATGCGATCGTCGTGGTCGAAAACGTAGAACGTTGGTTGGAGAAAGGCGAATCGCCTTACTCAGCGGCAGTAAAGGCGATGCACGAAGTTACTGGACCCGTTATTGCAGTAGCGCTTGTGCTAGCCGCGGTTTTTTTGCCCTGTGCGTTCATCGCGGGTATCACGGGCGAATTTTTTCGTCAGTTCGGTATCACGATTGCGGTATCTACAATCATCTCAGCATTTAATTCTCTTACTCTAAGTCCAGCCCTGGCGGCTCTGCTACTTCAGCCTCGTGGCGCTAAGCCAGATGTTTTGACCAGGTGTCTCAATGGTTTGTTCGGCTGGTTCTTCAAAATGTTCAATTTCGGGTTTTCTACCAGTAACAAGGTTTACACAGCGTTGACAGGCAGGCTTTTACGAATCAGCGCGTTAGTGCTGGTTGCCTATGGCGGACTCCTTTATCTCACTTATTTCAGCTTCGAACGCGCTGCTACGGGTTTTGTTCCAACACAGGACAAAGGTTATTTGTTGCTCAATATCCAATTGCCTGATGCCGCTTCTTTGCAGAGGACTGAATTGGTCACCGCGCAAATTGATCAGATCGCACGCCGTACCCCTGGAGTGGCCCATACCGTGGCTATCTCTGGACAATCTGTCTTGCTGGGCGCTGATGCTTCGAACTTCGGTTCTATGTATGTCATGTTGGAGCCGTTCGAAGAGCGACACTCTGCTTCACTTTCATCGCAATCGATCGCCAGGCAATTGCGGCAGGACTTTCGCAAGGAGATTCGCGAAGCGGTCGTATCAGTTTTTGAAGCACCACCGGTCGATGGTCTCGGGACAACGGGTGGATTTGCCATGATGGTCGAGGACCGAGGCATTCAGGGCAACGCTGCGCTGGAAGCCGCTGCCACGGCTATAGTCAACAAAGGAAACGATACGGTAGGACTAGCCGGACTTTTTACTGGAGCACGCGCTGATACTCCCTGGATCTATCTCAATATCGATCGGGCAAAGTGTGAATCGCTGGGTGTCTCGGTTGGCGACGTATTCTCGGCGCTGCAATACAATATCGGCTCTTACTATGTCAACGACTTCAATGAGTTTGGACGATCGTGGCAAGTGAATGTCATGGCCAAGTCGGATTATCGTAGCCGAGTGAGTGACATCAACCTACTAAAGGTTTCCAATCACACAGGTGACATGGTTCCACTGGCCACACTTCTCGACGTACAGCGCGTAAGTGGGCCAGTGATGTTGCAACGTTACAACACCTACGCCGCCGCAGCCGTCTATGGCGACGTCGCGCCAGGCACGAGTTCTGGCCAGGCGATCGAGATGATGGAGCAGGTTGCCGAAGCAGAGCTGCCGAAACAGATGGCCTATCAATGGACCGATATGATCTACATGCAGCTGATGGCAGGCAATACTGCGATGTATGTGTTTGCTCTTGCTGTGGTGTTCGTGTTTCTCGTATTGGCCGCGCTATACGAAAGCTGGTTATTGCCGTTGGCAGTTATCTTGGTAGTACCCATGTGTCTACTTAGCTCCGTCGCCGGAGTCGAGTTTCAACGCCTGGACGTCAATATCTTCACCCAAATTGGCTTCGTTGTCTTGGTGGGGTTGGCTAGCAAGAACGCGATACTTATTGTCGAATTCGCTCGTCAGCAACAGACCGAAGGCGTGCCCAGACGCCAGGCTACGCTTGATGCCTGCCGGTTAAGACTCAGGCCGATATTGATGACATCCTTCGCTTTTATCCTAGGCGTTGTTCCACTGGTGTTAGCCACAGGTGCCGGAGCCGAGATGCGTTACATGCTCGGCACGGCCGTATTCTCTGGCATGTTAGGAGTAACACTGTTTGGGATCTTCCTGACCCCGGTCTTCTACTATGTGATAATGGCCGTCAGAAGTGATTCCCGCGAAGCTGCACTTGGATCCGATAAGTCCGCAAGTAGCGACTGATGGCGGCTTGCCAGGCAGGGTTCCAAATCTAGTTGAAATATGTGAGCTGGAAGATGTATAATCGTCCGTGTCGTATTTTTCGGCTTGGCCAGGACGTCTTCGGAACAAGAGTAAGGTCATAATGTTGCTGCATCACGAATTTGGCGCCACCAGATATCGGTTTCTGTTTGGCCTAGTCCTCACATCGTTGGTAATTCACGCCAGCCTACTTTTTTTCTTCTCTACTTCAGTCTTGGCACAGGATGCATTGAGTCCGTCTGACGACTCTGCAGTGGAAGCCGAAGAATCAGCCATCCGTCATTCGGCCGCAGAGTTCATGAAGGCCTTTAAGCAGCAAGATGCCCAGGCGATTGCTCAGCTATGGACGGCGGACGGCATTTATATTGATGAGGCAGGAAAAAGCTATGAAGGTCGCAAAGCTATTCAAATAGAATATGAGGACTTCTTTAAGGAACACCAGGCCGCCGTTCTTCTGGTAGCTATCGAATCGATTCGAGTAGTAAATCCAACAGTGGCTATCGAGTATGGCAGCGCAGTTTTGATTCCGCAGCCGGCTGGAGCGCGGGTTGGGAGCAGATATGTGGCTGTTCATGCAAAGCAGAGCGACGGGAGCTGGCTTCTCGATAGTGTGCGAGATTCACTCATCGGAGCTTCAGCTACAAGAGATAACCTGCAACTACTCGATCTGCTAGTCGGCGACTGGACAGCCGAACATGTAGGCATACAAGCCGACGTTTCCTGTTCGTGGAGTCTTAACAACAGTTGTTTAGAGCGCCAGTTCAACGTGACTCGAGATGGCAAGGAAGTTTCTTCGTCAACCGAAATCATCGGTTTGGATCCGGTAACTAATCGAGTCACATCTTGGACCTTTTCGTCAGACGGGGGTCGCAGCATAGGTACCTGGAAGGCGCTCGAAGATGGTTGGGTGGTCAAGAATAGCGGAATCAAAGCCGACGGTACAACGACAAGTTCGATCGATTATTGGGCACCCTTGCTCGATGATGCTCTCGGTTGGCGGTCGGTGCGCAGGACCGCTGGTGGTGAAGCATTAAGTGATTCCGAGCACGTGGTTCTCAAAAAGAATGTTCCGTCAGATCCCTCGGCAGACTGACTAGATCGATCTACGATTCTGAAGTCGTCAACGTCCACAGCAACAATGAGTAACGTCATGTTTGTAGCAAAACGTCTCACGATTAGCCTCTTACTCATTGCTTGTGCCTTGATGAGTTCACCCTCGCTTTCGTGGGGGCGCGGTTTTGGTGGCATGCACGGAGGTGGGGGTGCCCGCTTAGGAGGACTAGGCGGCGGAGCTCTGGCAGGACGGGCAGGAGGTCTTGGCGGATTGGAAGGTTCAATGCCGGGTGCCGCCGCGCGACTTGGTGAGGGAGGAGGTCGACTGAGCAATCTCAATCTGTCGGGTGCAGGGCTAAGTGGTTTGAGTGGGTATCGTGCGGGAATTGCCTCTGACCTGAGTGCTAGGGGAATCGGTGCAGGCGCTCTGGCTGGCTCAGGCTTGGGGGCGCGCTCCGGTGCGCTGAGTAACTTGAGCGGCCTCGGCGGTGGAGGAGCCCCAACACGTAGCCAGATTTCTAACTTCCTGGGACTGCCTTCTGACAACGGCCTGCATGGGCTGTCGGGAGAAACTCAGAGTCGACTAAGCCAGGCCTACGATAAAGCAAAAACTGGTGACGGACCGCTTAGCGATTTCATCTCAGGTGAGTCGCAGGACAAACTGAGTCAACTTTACGATAAAGCGAAGTCGGGCGACGGCCCCTTGAGCAAGAATTTATCAGGAGAGACTCAGAGCAAGCTCAGCCAACTCTACGACAACGTTAAGGCGGGTGACGGACCGCTGAGCAATTTCATTCCTGGTGAAACACAGAGCAAGCTCAGCAAACTCTACGATAATGTCAAGGCAGGCGACGGGCCATTCAGCAACTTCATTCCTGGCGAGACGCAAAAGCCGCTGAGCCGACTATACGATGACATCCGAGCAGGCAATCATCCATTCCGGCCAATGTCGCCCTGGATCATTCACAACAATGCGATCATCATCCGTCGGAACTTCAATAACTATTTCATTTTCACGCCTGGTTGGTATCGGCGCTATCCGGCGGCTTGGTACCCGGCGGTGTGGGCCTATGGTAATCCTTGGCTGTACGCACCTTGGCCGACTCTGGGTGTCTGGTTGGGTTGCCCGGCCGGCCAGCCGGTTTACTACGATTATGGCACCAACGTTGTTAACCAAGACAATTCTATTTACGTGAATGGACAGGACGCCGGCACAACCGAGCAATACTATCAGCAAGCACAAGATTTGGCAGAGGCTGGTGCCGACTCAGGTGACTCGGCTAGCGGGCAGTGGATGCCTTTGGGCGTGTTTGCCATTAGCGAGAAAGGTCAAACTTCCGCGAATTTGATCCTACAGCTAGCCGTCAACAAGCAAGGAGTCATTCGCGGCAACATGACAAACACCAAGTCGGACAAGAACAGAATCGTACAAGGATCCGTCAATAAGCAGACTGAACGAGCCGCCTGGACAGTTGGCGACGATACGAAAACAGTCTTCGAAACGGGCATCTACAATCTGACAAAAGATCAAACACCTGTCATCGTCCACTTCGGCGACAGTAAGACGGAACAAGTTCTTCTGGTAAGACTCGATCAGAAAGACCAGGGGAAGTCTCAAGATCAGCAGTCTGGCGCTTCGCAATCGCCTTGAGGCGCACAGCAGCCGGACATCTATTGCACGGACCACTTCCAGGTTAAGCGTGGAGTTACCAGAGAGTCAGCGGATTGTTGAAGGGCCAAGCCCTCAGACAAAAAACGACGATCCATATGGATTCGAAGCACGTAGACCGTACCGCTTTGGGCCCGTTTCCACGCTTTCATGATCCAGCAGACCGGCGGCATGCAATTCGCCAGGTATCTGTGGTGGAATCGCTTCGTGATGTTTCAAAATGAAGTGGAGCGCTTTAGGGGCCTGGTGCAAGAGATTCCTCCAACCAGAATGAGCCATCTGTCGCATCCAGTTCTCAGTGCAGTCGATCACCGGTTCCGGGAGCTTTTCCAAAACAACACCCTCGCTCTTGCCTTGGCCGATTAGCCTGTGGGCAGTCAGTAGCAACGAATAGCGCGCAAGTGTGGCACAGGATCTCATCAGCGGGTGGTAGCTGTTACGGTCTTCTGGCAGCTCACCAACTTCGAGGGCGAGGGGATTAGTTTCTCGAACCCGGTCCTTCAATTCTTGCCACTCGTGCTCTGCTTCGCGCCTCGTGTCGTCTGCAGGTGGGGCACCTCGAAGCCACTCTTCTTCAGCACAGTCCAACATGTGCGCCAGCGTGTGACGGCCAACGCCATCCCCCAGAGTCACAGCGACGCGAAACAGCTCACTTAACCCCTCGCGCCCACCAGGCAGGCGGAGCCGGTAGCTGAACCAATCTCTTTCTCGTAGTGAATCTTCCAGCAACATCTGCGAACCACTCAACACTCGCATGCTTAGCGGATAAAGATCGATATCGTCGTCCATTCCCTGGCGCAGGCTCCATCCGATGTTGGGACGTTGCCAGGAAATCCAACTCGTAACAAGATCGGGAAGCAGGGCATCCGCACCAGCCGAAGAGTCAGCCACATTGAGCAATTCCGGCTGATTGCCTGGTTCGAAGACAAATCGAATTTGGGCATGCTGCAAAGGACTAAATCGACCACCGCGACCAAATGGAACCAGCGTGAACTCGGCACTCTCGATGCCGTCGAGCGGGACGCGAGCAGAGTGCAACACGGTTGTCTTCTCAAGTGGATTCCCTCCACAGCTCACGTTGCGCAGCACGATGAATGGGTGCTGACCATGCAAATCGCTGTCTTCCCAATCGATGAGGCCAGGGATAGCGGCCGCCATAAATCCGCCTGGCAGCACATCGCGGTCGTTGCGCAACCGGATTGCATTCTTCGGATTATCCAACCACGAGAGGACTTGGCTGGGCGACAAGGTTCTGCAGTCGCTGGTTTCGGTTACCGCACTCAAGGTTCGCTCCTGCACACTTCGTCACGCTGAGAGATTGAGCCTACCGTCGATGACATTGCCTACTAAACTCAATGTAGCCTCTGCCTGCGTTGCCAGGGAGACTATACACAAGTTCAGATAGTGCCGCAACGGTTCGGCGAGAATGCGTGCTACGGCGGCTGATCAGTAGCCGCAACTTGACTTGCTTGTAGGTTCAACTTACGGTTTACAAAAGACTGAGATGAAAAACAAACTGCTAACTTTTCTGATAGACAAAATAGTTCTACGGCCCTCGATGCATCCGATTCACGCTGCCGGCAAGCGGCACGTGCTCTCCTACGGCAAAGGCCAGCTGGAAGTGTGGACTCACAGTCGGGGAGCTTTAGATGGAGCGGCGCCGAGTTTGTTCGTCTTGGAGTTCCCGGGAACTGCTAGCCGCGCGGAAGAGCCTAGTGATTTCTTGGATGGTTGCTGGTCGGATACCAACATTGAAATCTGGTCCGTTAATCCGCCAGGTTATGGAGGTAGTAGCGGGCGCGCATCGCTAGAAGACTTTCCATCGATGGCTGACCATGCTTTCGATGAACTCCGTTCGGCCGCGAATGGTTCTCCCATTGTCGTGGCGGGCAGTAGCCTGGGAACGGTAAGCGCGCTTTACCTTGCTTCTCGCCGGGAGGTGAACGGAGTACTGCTGCAGAATCCCCCGGATCTACGCGAGGTAATTTTGACTCGCGGCGATATTTGGCCAATTCGCTGGGCTGCAAGAGCTCTGAGCAGCCACCTCTGCGAAGACTTGGATAGTATCCTCAACGCCTCACGGGCGACTGCACCGGCTGTTTTTGTGATAGCCTTACAAGATCGAATCGTGCCGACCAAAATTCAGCAGAGAGTACTCGAGGCTTATGCCGGACCCAAACGTGTCATTGAACTGCCCGATGCTGACCACGACACACAACTTTCCGAAGAGGATATGCACCAAATACAAGAATCGAAGGCGTGGTTGCACGACGTGGTACTAAAAGGGCAAGTTTGCTAGTGCAGTCGTCCTGCAAGGATTCGCTCTAGGCGTTTCAGTCATGAACCAATCCGGCTCCACTTTCTGATTCGTAGGCGGTACTTCCCGCAGCGCGGAAGTTTCAAAGTGGGATCAGAAGAACAGTAATGGGATTGATGTTCTTCTTGCCAGATCTGTCAACCGAGGGGGTAGCCCTTCTATTCGAGAGCCAGTACTTTGAATGCATCGCTGCGCCACGTGCGGTCATTTATGAAGAGTCCTTTAACACACGGAGATTAAAATGTCCGAAGACCGTAAAGCAACGTCGAAACATTTACTTGAATTGTGGGGAGATAATGCCATTCACAAGGCCTCCGACTATTTGTCGGCGAACTATGTCAATCATCAACTGCCTGATGCTGAAGGCGGCACTTCAGACAAATCGTTGGAGCAATGGAAGGCCTTGCTCGCCGACTTTCACAAAGGTTTCTCGAACGTGAGAATGGAAGTCTTGGTGCAAGCTGCCGAAGGAGACTACGTTCTATCGCGGTGGCGCCAGACGGCCAATCATACTGGCACATTCAGAGGCCGCGAAGCTTCTGGCAAAGAGACTACCTGGACTGGAGTCCACACCGATCGCTACGAAGGCGATAAGCTTGTGGAGAGCTGGGTTGATTGGGACAAGAGCAGCTTTTTGGAAGGACTGGGGTTCGACAGCTAAACCCAACCTGCCGCCGGTTCAGACGATCTGAATGCTGCTACGTAGACCATTCACAGCCTATACCGTCGAGTGGACTTAGAAGATCCATCGCACCCGCATCCCTCCCACGGCAGCCATTTCGCGCGCCGTGGTTTGCGAAGGATCGAATATAACTTGGATGTCGGGCGAAAACTGAAGTCGTGCTGTGAGTTGTAGACGCCAAAACAATTCCATTCCGTACTGATCATTTTGGGAGCGATCAGTAGGCTGCCCCCAGACAAATCCTAGTCCAATCTGATCGTCCTTCCATCCAATCACCCCTTTTCTGACAACGCCCGCGTTGACAAACTTGCGCAGCGCTCGCCGTCGGCCATCGGCTTGGGCGAATCGGAAGAAAAGTCCTCTGTTTTCGCCAACAGGTTGGTCGAAGCTAAGAGACACTCCACGACCACGGGGGTTGGTCTCGGTTGCATCGATCTGGTAGTAAGTGATGCGGTAGTTGCCGCGCGCGCCACCCACCAATGGCTTTAGCACCAGTTCACCAACGTATAGCCAACTGTCGTCGCTCAGGCTGGAAAAATCGGGATACCGCCCGTCAGCGTCGGCGTCAGTAATTGCTCCGAGTACGGTCAACCAGGAGGTAAGCTCTAGGGTTCCCATCATGCCTAGCCCTGCGAGCGGAAACGCCCGGACAGGGTTTGTTGCCAGGGGCTCGCTGTAAAAATAGCCGGTGTCGTCGCCCGCAAAGAGATTCAGGTCAAAAAACACGCCGGGATCAATTTGGCCAATGAGGAATTCCGCGTCGCCCTCCCGCCAACTTTGTTCCCATACGAGAACATCGAGTGAGTCAAACACACCATCGGCATCACCATAGTTGGCCAGCCAGGCGCTGCCGAGCGCATCGGAAAACATGACGGTATCTGTGCCGGTGAAATTGTCCTGGAGATGGTAAAAGTAGGCGTACACCTTTCCGCTGCCGAATCTTGGCGATTCGCAGACTTTCAACTGAGCGTAGGAGTCGAGTTCGTGGTTGATGGTCCAGTTATCAGCACCACCCTGACTGCCGTTCTGAAACATTTGGGTGTAGTAGGCGATAAAGCTAGGCCCGCCTTTTTCCTCAAGTTTCGACAACGAGGCAGAGATGGGTTCCATCACACGATCCAGTGGCCCACGGCCAAGGTGGGTCATGTACTTGTTGGCATAGTTGAGTGGCCTTGCGTCCTCAAAGACGTACCGCGGATCAACGTTCCGCTGCTGTGCATGTGTCGGTTGCAGGCAACACGAGAGCAATGCCCAGGCAGCAGCAACCCAGCGAATTCCACGCGGAAAGAGTGCTAGCAGATGGCGTTGATTGTGCCGCAGCTGAACCATATTACCTTTATCGACCGAGAGATTGGGCTAAGGTTGACCAAAGATTTCTGCCGATCGCCGGGCCGTTTTGAACTGGTATTCCAGAGTTCTCTACGAATGGTGACTGGTAAGGCACCTCGCGCACCTATTCCAGTAGGGCGGCATGTCACGTTGCTACCGGCCCGGCGAACAAGTCTCTGAACTAGTCCCTGCCGCGCGGGAAACCAGAGTCAATTCCTAAAGCTCTTCTGCCTCCATTTCCGAGCGTTGGGTGTTAGTCCAAGGCGGAATAGTAATGAGTTTCCTAGCCGTTCTTTGACAAGCAAACGATCACTTGTCCGGGAACATCGTGCAGCGACAAACTACTGTCGGATTCCGTCCACGACGACTGCCATTTCAAGGAGAGTAATCTGCCACTTTGACAGTGCATGAACGACGTTGTGTAACTGGAGTTACACAACGATGTGTGAGCTAGGTTTCACAAGTCGTACGGCCCGAAATCTTCTGAGATTTCTAGTAGAGCCTGCTGTACAAGGTTTTAACTGCGACCCCGGCGCGCTTGGACAATTTATAAACGAACTACGGTATAGAAGATGCGTAATTCGATGCAGACGACCTTGCCAGTGCTTACTCGGCAAGTCCAACGAACTTGTTTTCATTCAATGTGAATCGAATTGGAGGATGTCATGAATCTCATAACTCGAATTTCAATGTCTCACTTGAGCAGCATGTTGGCGATGTTGTTCTTGGTTGTCGCCGTCTCGGGTACGTTTGCTGTACCAAGTTCACAGGCAGCCGTGGATCACAATCCTAACGCTTCATCAGCGCGCGGGCTTTCCGCAGCTTTTCGCTCGGCTTCCGATCAGGTTCTAGACTCGGTCGTGGCGATCGAATCTAGGCGCGAAGCGGGCCAGTCGCCTGCGGGGCATGGTTTCAAAGAGGGTGCAAATCCGTTTGAAGGAAGCCCTTTCGAAGACCTGTTCCGGGATCAACTTAAGCGTGGACCGAAAGGATTTTCGCCCCGCCAGGGTCGCGTTGGTATTGGGTCGGGCGTCATTATTCATAGGACAGGGATAATTCTGACCAACAACCATGTGGTTGAGGGAGCAGACACGGTGATCGTTCGTCTTAACGACGGTCGTGAGTTCGAAGCCGTTGAAGTAATAACCGATCCCAAGACCGACCTCGCTGTATTGCGTATTGAAGATGTCGCTGACTTTCCGCAAGCTCCACTAGGCGATAGCGACGTAGTCGAGATTGGCGACTGGGTACTAGCGCTAGGACAGCCATTTGGCCTGGAAAGTACCGTTACTGCTGGGATCATCAGCGCTAAACATCGTGGCATCGGCATTGCAGACCGCGAAAACTTCCTGCAAACCGATGCGGCGATCAATCCCGGTAACAGTGGCGGTCCGCTTGTGAACCTGGACGGTCAAGTGATCGGTATCAACACAGCTATTTCGTCCAAAAGCGGCGGGAACGACGGTATTGGATTCGCTATACCGATCAATTTGGCGAAGTGGGTTGGCAAACAGTTGGTGTCTGATGGAAAGGTCAGTCGCGCCTACTTAGGTGTAGGTATTCAGCCCGTTACTGCAGAATTAGCCAAGCAGTTTCACGTCAAACCGCGTGCGGGAGTTTTAGTTAATCAAGTCCATACCAGCACGCCCGCCGAAAGAGCTGGCCTTCAATCGGGTGATGTGATCGTTGAATTCTCAGGAAAGGAGATCTCTGACCCGCGAGAGCTCCAGCTTGCCGTGGAACGTGCAAATACTGAAGTGAATCATACTATGACAATCGTTCGCGATGGAAAGCAAATGGTGCTCTCACTGCAACCAGAAGCACAACCTGAAGAGTTTGGCACACGAGCGCCAGCTGTGCCTGATGCCGAACTTGGCCATCTCGAAGAGTTCGGGCTGGTAATCGAAGAACTAAATCCATCCATAGCAAAGCAACTTGGCATGGAAGAAGTCCGTGGAGTTCTGATCTCAGAGGTTCGAAATGGGAGTCCCGCCCATCGCAACGGAGTTGAAGTAGGAACGATCATCACCCATGTAAATCATCAGCCTGTTGAGAACAGAAAGATGCTTATGGCGGCACTGGAAGCCAGTTCCGCAGAGGAAAGCGTTTTGTTGTATCTAAAAACTCAAGCCGGATCGCGGTTCGTAGTTTTAAAGAGTTAGACGGCAATTCGCAATACGAGCAATTGCCATTCAAAGTATTGATAATTGGAGCAGAGTTCGTTGCCCGGCCGGCGGTGTGTTCAACCATTGAATCCATCGCCGGCCTTTTTGTGCGCGGTCGAAGCCACGATTCCATCGTGAAATCTGTCTCGCCTACTTGACGTTCCAACTGAATCCAGTCAAGAATTAAGAGTGTTTGAATCTCTCACTGACAGAAGAGACGTATGCTTCAACACTCGTCGAATTTCGAGCGTTATCATTCGATTCTATCGCAGTCACCGTTGTTCCATGGCTGCGACCGGGAATTCCTGCTCGACAGGCTTCTTCAGCTCGAGCCCGAAGAATTTCAACGCAACGCTCTTGTCCTCGACGTTCAGCAAACTCCCGATAAGTTTTGTATTATTGCCGAGGGAAGAGTCAAGATAGTAAGCCGCGCAGAAGGGAGCGAGAGAGAAATTACTTTGTTTCTCCTAGGACCAGGCGATGCATTCGATGTTGTCAGTTTGTTGGACCAGCAAGCCCATAATATGTCAGCAGAAGCAGTCGACAATGTAGCGCTCCTATCCGCATCTGCTGAGCAAGTTCGCACCTGGATCGCTAGCCACCCGGATTTCAATCGAACATTTCTGCCATACTTAGGGCGAAAATTGGCGTTACTATCTCAACTCGCAACCGATTTGACTCTACACGACACGGGCGTTCGCCTCGCCCGTTTGATTTTGCGACACGTCGATATGGATTCGCCGACACACGATGTTCGACTAATTAACAATCTGTCTCACGAAGAGCTAGCCAATATGGTTGGTACCGTTCGCGTCGTCGCCAATCGGCAGATTCAGAATCTTAAGCGACAAGGGATCATCGATGCGCGTCGTGGACACTTGATGGTAAAAGACCTGGATGGCTTGATCAAACAGTGTGACACAGCTCTGCCAGGTACAGGTAGCGAGACAGACGTCTGACGAACTGCTGTTGTTTGGTAACTGGCACGCGTTATTGAGCAGAAACGGCTAAGTTTTCTCGAACGCTCGCATCAGGTTCGCGGCCATTCGCATTCAACCACTGGTTTCGACAGGTCCTCGGCGTAATCTTCATAAGTTTCTTGAACTGCCGTACGAAATGACTGGCATCATAGAAACCAGTGCGAGCGGCAATCTGCTCAATACTGTCTGAAGTCTCCCGCAGCATCGAGCATGCCGCATTGATGCGGACTCGAGTGATGTATTGAGCCGGAGTAATCTTGAACAACTGCCTGAACGTTCGATTGAACTGACTGACCGATAAGTGCACCAAGCTGGCTAAAGTGTCGATACGAATTCTTTCCGCATAATGGTTGCTGATATGGTTAATGGCTCGACTCAATCGTTGATACGGAGCTAAGGTCGCACCTGCTCTTTCCAGATCGTGCATGATTCCTGCAACGCCAATCGCTCGGTTATTTCGATCACAAAGTGGGATCTTTGTCTCTACATACCAGCGCATCACGCCCGAGGCATCAGGAACTCCGCAAACCTGATCAATCAAAGCGTTGCCTGTACCCATCACCTGTTGGTCTTGGCTGCGGTATCGGTTGGCCACATCGGGAGCAAAAAAATCGTAGTCCGTCTTTCCGGAAAGTTCTATTTCGTCACTCAGACCCAATACATCGAGCAATGCCCGATTGACGTGTATGAAGTGCCCCAGTTTGTCCTTGGCAAAAAAGTACGTCGCTGGCAAATGATCGATCAACGCCAACAGCGGCATCGGGCTATAAACCTGCGAAAAGAATTGGTCTTGTCGTTCTTTGAATAGGCTAAACGAATTATTCATGCGCGGATTATACCATAACGTGAGTGCATTATACATTGTCTTTCAAGCGGTTTTTTGGGGAAATGAAGCTTAAGCGATCTGACCTAATGATGTGATTATCCAGGATGGTCGAGTAGCTCAAACAATTCGTTTCTCGATGCGAATAAGCAAACCGTACCACTGGACGATCGAAGGCTCCTTTCTCTACCGGAGATTAGATGATGAGTGTTCAAGAAATTTCCAACAGAGCCCTGGACCAGGGCCAGGGCGTCGTGCGCCTGACACCAACTTGGGTGCCGCGGTCGTTTTGTATTCCGGGCAGAAGGATCAAACTTCACCCCGATGATTACTATGCACTTGGTTCGAATCGCGGCGGAATCGACGAGCGGTGGTTCTCTTCCACCACACCTGCAGATAACGGGCCACTGACTAGCGAGAACGAAGGTCTGAGCCACATCGTCGTTGAAGACGGAGGTTCAACGGAGGTTGTTCTGCTGCGCGATGCCGTCGATCAGTTAAAGGGGCAGCTGCTAGGCGACGATTTGTGGAACGACTGCAAAGGCTGGACCATGTACTCGAAGTTTTTCGACAATCAGGGTGCGCTACCGTTTCACATCCACCACAACGATGAGTATGCTGCCCGCGTTAACGCCCGCGGGAAACCAGAAGCGTATTATTTCCCCCCACAGGTCAATAATCACGGTGGAGATTTCCCTTTTACATTCTTTGGCTTGCAGCCCGGCGTAACTAAGCAACAAGTGCGCGACGCGCTAGTCAGATTTTCCCAGGGCGACAACCGAATTACTGATCTCTCGGCGGCGCATTGTCTTACTCCTGGGACCGGCTGGGACATACCTCCTGGCGTACTCCATGCTCCGGGCAGCCTATGTACTTACGAGCCTCAACGGGCCTCCGACGTGTTTGCGATGTATGAATCTGTCACTCATAACCAGGTGGTTCCTGAGGAACTGCTGTGGAAAGATACTCCTCCAGATCAAGTCGGTAATTTCGATTATCTGGTGGAAGTGATCGATTGGGAGAGTAACATCGACCCAAACTTCAAGACGAACCACTTCATGGCTCCTATTCCCGTCAACGATCTACAGCAGATGCGAGCGGAAGGCTATGAGGAGAAGTGGATCTGCTACCGATCCGACGCCTACAGTGCCAAAGAATTGACCATTCTTCCAGGTCGATCGGCGACCATCAAAGACCAGGGCGCCTACGGGCTGATAGTTCTCCAAGGGCATGGCAAGTTAGGAGTATGGGACATTGAAACGCCATCGCTAATCCGCTTTGGGCAGTTAACGCACGACGAATACTTCGTTTCGGCTGCTGCTGCCCGAGAAGGTATAGCAATCTCAAATCCTAGCCAAACCGATCCGATCGTCATGCTCAAACATTTTGGACCAGGCGTTCACCCGATTATGTCACCGCCTTCTGATGATCGATGACCGCAGTAGTGGGTACGAGAGCATAACTGGATAAACTCAATTTTCAGAAATCTAAGCGCTAAGAATTGGGGTCTACGATGAGCGATCATTCCAACAATTTTCCCAAGCTCCATAACGCAGCTTGGCCTGGTATCGTGGGCAAAGGCGACGACGGTGAGCCCCCGATTGATCTAGATACTCTGCTCGATTTGACGGCCAATGCGGAAGTTGACGGTATCAAGTTCGATGGGATCGATCTGATTCTTCATGATCCACACGTCGATATCGATGCTTCCAAGGATGAATTGCAAACACTAGCCGATAAAGTGGCGAAGCGCGGCTTGATGATTGGCACCGTGGTCGCCCCGGTGTGGACACCGCTTGGAGGCGGATCGGCCTTAGGCGAGGAGGAAGAGCGTGCGCGGTTCTTACTGCAAATCGAAAAAGCATGCCGAATAGCTGCCGAGCTTAGAGAGTTGGGAGTTCGACCCGGTGGCTCTGTGCGGATCGATTCTGCCTGCGATCCGGGCTCATGGGCCCTTGATCCCGAGAAGAATCAAGAGCGTATTGCTCAAACTTTTCAGCAAGCCTGTGATATCGCCGAAGAGCATGGCGAACGTCTGGCCGCCGAGGGAGAAATCTGCTGGGGTGGCATGCACAGTTGGCGGCGCATGCTCCAATTGTTGGAGATGGTTGATCGTCCTGAAACACTTGGCTTCCAGGCGGATATGGCACACACACTTCTCTATCTGCTGGGATATAATTCTCCCGAGGATGCGCTTGTACCTGAGGACTTTGATTGGACACTCACCGATCGTTTCTACGAGGCCTACGAAAACTTGGCCTCGGCTCTAAGGCAGTGGACGATTGATTTTCATGTGGCCCAAAATGATGCGACTGTGTTCGGGTCGGGGTCTCACGACAAGACAGGTAGGCACTGCCTGCCTGACGATCCTAACGGCAAACTTGAAATCGCCACTGCGGCCGGCTATTGGCTACGCGACGGGTCGGGAGAGCTGACAAAAAAATGCCAACACATTTGTTGGGATGGCTGTATGTTTCCCAACGAGGTCATGCTCAATCCGACGACTTGGAACACGATTCTAGCCAGCATGATTGAAGTGCGTGACGAACATGGCTGGTTGGATGAAAGTTTATCTGCGTCGTCGGTGCCAGGAGCGCCGGCTTAGAACAGCGGCCAGAACATTGTTGACAAGGAGTTTCAACCAGTGAGTCTTCCACTAAGAATTGGCATGATCGGCTACGGCTTTATGGGTCGGGCGCATTCGAATGCTTACAAGCGGGTCAACGACTTTTTTCCGCAGCTGGCTTACCGTCCGATCTTGCAAGCTGTTTGTGGGCGCGACGAATTGCGAGTGAAGGGTTTTGCCGACCAATGGGGTTATGAGTCGTGTGTAACCGATTGGCGAAAACTTGTAAATCGAGAAGATATCGACGCGGTTGATATTTGTGTTCCGAATAATTTGCACAAAGAGATAACGCTCGCCGCGGCCGCAGCAGGCAAAATGATTCTCAGCGAAAAACCCTTGGCGATGGATGTCTCCGAAGGCGAGCAAATGTGCGAAGCGGTCGAGAGCGCGGGTGTTGCCAACACGGTGTGGTACAATTACCGACGTCTCCCGGCTGTCGCGCTAGCCAAGTCGCTTATCGACGCGGGCAAACTGGGGCGAATTTATCATTTTCGCGCTAACTTTCTTCAAGACTGGACTATCTCCAGTGAAGTTCCACAAGGGGGTGCCGGTACGTGGAGGTTGGATTCTTCCGCGGCCGGATCGGGTGTGGTCGGCGACTTGCTCTCCCATTGCATCGACACGGCAATGTGGCTCAATGGAGGGATCAGAGATGTGAGTGCAACAACGGAAACCTTCGTAACCGAACGAATGCACGTCGACACGCAGCAAATTCAACCCGTGGGCATCGACGATGCGTGTGCATTTATGTGCCACTTTGAAAATGGGTCGCTCGGTCTGTTCGAATCCAGCCGTTACGCCCGTGGACATAAAGCTTTGTTTACCTTTGAAATCAATGGCGAACATGGCTCGATTCGCTGGGACCTGCACGACCTGAACCGACTTGAATATTTCGAATATGCCGACGAATCAACAGTGCGCGGCTGGCGTTCTATTCACGTTACCGAGGGCGAAATGCCTTACATGGACCGCTGGTGGGTACCTGGATTGTCCATCGGCTACGAACACAGTTTTATTCATCACGTGGCTGACTTTCTCAATAGCCTAGAACAGGGACAACCGATGCAGCCCGATTTCCGCAGTGGGTTAAGAACCCAAGCTGTCTGCGATGCCGTTCTCAAGTCGGGCGGTTCACGAGAGTGGGTGATTGTGTAGTGTTCAACATTTGCCCTCTCATCCTGAAAGTCCCGATTATGAAATCGCGCGTCTTCCAAGCTTCCGAAACTGTCGCTTGTCGCAAAAGTCTTGTGAGTAGAGAGCCTGTCGTTACATGGTACCGACCCAAGTTAGTGATGCTACTCATATCAGCCTTCTTACTAACTGGTGGTGTGCCACTGCAGGCTGGCGAGAAGCAGTCCCTCTTTAACGGTCACAGCCTCGAAGGATGGTCGGGCGACGAAAACGTCTGGTCAGTACAAGACGGACAGATAGTCGGTACAACCATTGACAACACGATTGAAGCCAACACGTTTCTTGTTTGGCAGGGAGACGAGATCGGCGACTTTCGCCTGACATTCCAGGCTCGAGTAGAGGGTGACAATAACTCGGGCGTTCAATATAGGAGCAAAGTCGTCGAACCGAAGACTTGGAAAGTCTCGGGTTACCAGGCCGATATGCACCCGAAGCCTGAGTATACCGCTATGTTGTACAGCGAAGGAACCGGAAGAGGGATCGTTGCAGAACGTGGCCAGAAAGTAGTGGTAGATGCGAAGACAGGCGAGCCAGAAGTCGTTGGCCAGACCTCACCCGTTACACCGGTTGATATCTCGCAGTGGCACGAATATACGATCGAGGCAAAGGGAAACCACCTGATCCACCTGCTGGATGGTGAAGTCACTGTGGATGTCTTGGATAACCACAGGGAGCAGCTCGACACTGGGGTAATAGCGCTGCAAGTCCACGCAGGTCGTCCAATGACGGTATGGTTCAAGGACATCGTACTGGAGTTGCTTTCGGAAGAATCAGCTGATGAAGCAGAACAAGAGATTTCAAGAGAACCTGCGGAGAAGAGTGCTTCAGCTCTCCCAGAAATTACCTCGATTGCAGAAGGCTTTCAGATAGAAAAGATATTCCAAGTTCCTGAGTCTATGGGATCGTGGGTATCGCTTGCCGTGGACGATCGAGGGCGGTTAATCGCATCCGACCAAGCAGACGCAGGCTTATTTCTAATCATCCCTGGCGAATGGGGAGTTCCAGAATCGACGCAGGTCAGCAAGTTGCCGGTCGAAACGAGTGGTGCACAAGGAATGCTTTGGGCGTTCGACTCGCTGTACGCTATGGTCAATAATAAACATGAGCCCGGGTTGCATCGATTAACTGACAATAACGGCGATGGACTTCTCGATACGGATGAGTATCTCATGCGAGTTGTGGGTCGGGGCGAGCACGGGCCGCACGCGATTGTGCAATCGCCTGACGGTAAGTCGTTGTTCGTCGCAGGCGGAAATCACACTGATCTTCCCCAGGCTATCTCGGGCAGCCGTAGCCCTCAGAATTGGGGAGAAGACTTGCTACTACCGCGTCGCTGGGATGCTCGCGGCCACGCGAAGGGACGACTGGCTCCTGGTGGGTGGATATGTAAAGTTAATCCCACAGGACAGGATTGGGAGGTTTTTAGTACAGGCTTTCGCAATCAGTACGACTTTGCCTTCAATGCCGATGGAGAACTGTTCGTCTACGATGCCGACATGGAGTGGGACATGGGTCTCCCTTGGTACCGTCCGACGCGTCTCGTGCATGCCACTAGCGGTAGCGAATTCGGCTGGCGCAGTGGCACAGGTAAATGGCCAGATTACTATGAAGATTCTTTGCCCCCAGCTCTGGAGCTTGGTCCTGGCTCTCCAACCGGAGTCGCATTCGGTTACGGAGCGAAATTCCCGGCCAAGTATCAAAAGGCGTTGTACCTGCTCGATTGGACCTTTGGAACTATCTATGCGGTCCACCTCGCGCCCGAGGGAGCCAGCTATCGTGGACAAAAGGAAGAATTTATTACCGGTGTACCCCTGCCAGTAACCGATGCAGTCGTGGGAGCCGACGGAGCGTTATATTTCATTGTGGGCGGACGCGGCACGCAGTCGGCCCTTTATCGAGTCATCTATTCAGGCGACGAGTCTACGGTTATTGCAGACTATCAAGATCCTATCGATGGGGCTTCTAGAGAGCGACGGCATCAACTTGAGGCGATGCACGGAATTGGCGATGGCGACCTAGACGAGATTTTCGCAAACCTTGGGCACCCGGATCGATTTGTTCGCTATGCAGCGCGAATTGCACTCGAGTCGCAGCCCGTCGAGGATTGGCGTGAACGTGCCTTAACCGAGGCAGATCCCAGGGCTGCGATTTCTGCATTGATTGCACTCGCTCGCCAGGGCGAGTCAACCGATCGGGACTCTGTCATTAACGCGTTAGACCGAATCGATTTTTCATTGCTCGATGAGCAGGGGCAACTCTCACTATTGCGCGCATACGGACTAGTATTTATCCGACTCGGCGAACCAGATGAAGAGATACGTCAGCGGCTCGTTGCGAAGTTGTCACCATTCTACCCCTCGGCCACAAGATCGTATCCAATTAACGCAGAGCTTAGCCAATTGCTAGTTTATCTTCGCGACCCTGCGGTGGTTAAGAAGACGTTGGCTTTGATGGATCGACTGGGGCCAGAGTCTGTGCCAGATTGGGTGGACCTCACAAGTCGCAGCGACCTATATGGTGGGACCATCCAAAGTATGATGAGTAACATGCCCCCGACCCAGGCGATCTACTTTGCTTTTGTCTTGAGAAACGTCAAGAGCGGTTGGACATTGGAGGAGCGTCGCAAGTATTTCAACTTCTTCCTAGATGCCGCTAACCATCCAGGTGGAATGAGCTACTCTGGATTCCTGTCGCAGATTCGTGATGACGCGATCGCTTCCTGTTCACAGGTCGAAAGGACATTGTTGGAGCAGATCGTAAGTCAATCTTTGACTGCCGAACCAGTACAGGCCACTCCACCCAAAGGTCCGGGCCGAAATTGGACAAAGGCAGAGGCCCTCGCTGCGCTTAGGGATGGTCTCGACGACCGAGACCTTGGACAAGGACGCAATTTGTTTCACGCGGTTTCTTGCGCGAATTGCCATCGCTTTAACGGAGAAGGGGGGGCAATAGGTCCAGACCTATCGACCGTATCTCGTAGACTCTCCCTAGCTGATTTGCTCGATTCAATTCTCGAGCCGAACAAGGTGATCTCGGATCAGTACGAATCTCATTTAGTTCAGACCATAGATGGCATAGCCGTGACTGGCCGAGTGATCGAGTTCGGAGACGAAATCCACGTCTTTACCGAAGACCCCGATGCCCCGCCAAGAGTATTTGATCGATCTGAGATTGGAGAGATCAGCGTGTCGAAAGTGTCTCAGATGCCCAGTAAACTTGTCGACACGCTGAATCAGGAGGAGCTAAGAGACTTGGTGGCCTACATCATGTCGAAGGGGAATTAAGACTTGCTGGAATCTGGTATGATGAGGGAAGTTTAATATTGGAAGATATCGTATGACCCATCGCCTGTTTTTCTGCGGAGTGCTGTTTCCCTGCTGCTTGTGTTTGATCTATGGCTGCAATATTGGCGAATCAGCGGGCTCAGATGCGGCAGTGCAGCGGGTAGATTTCAATAGGCAAATTCGTCCCATTCTCTCGGACAATTGCTATCATTGCCACGGACCCGATGCTGAGAATCGAGAAGCCGACCTGAGGCTGGATACGCTTGAAGGGGCGACGGCCGATCTTGGTGGCTACGCGGCAATTGTGCCTGGCGATTCGGATCGAAGCGAAATCTTAGCGCGGCTGATCGCGGAGGATCCCGACGAGAGAATGCCCCCGATCGACTCGGGCAAGAAGATGTCGGCCGAGCAGATCGAGCTGCTCCGCGCGTGGATCGACGAAGGTGCACACTGGCCTGTGCATTGGTCTTTTGTTCCTCCCCACCGATCGCTCGTGCCTCAAGGATCGAATCCTCAAGACGGGGTAGAATCATCCACAAACAATGAAATCGATAATTTCGTATTAGCTCAGTTAACGGCAAGTGAACTTAAGCCTTCGCCTCCGGCTGACCGACGGACTCTGATTCGCCGATTGACATTGGACCTCACCGGATTGCCGCCATCACGTGAGGAATTTCAGACCTACCTTAATAATTGGGACGACGAGAGTTACGAGCAATTGGTCGACCACTTGCTCAGCTCGCCTCACTTCGGCGAGCGCATGGCGGTCGCTTGGCTCGATCAGGCCCGCTATGCCGACACGAATGGTTACTCGATTGATGGCGGTCGTCATATGTGGCTATGGCGAGATTGGGTTATCGATGCTTACAACCGAAACATGCCGTTCGACCAATTTACGATCGAACAGATAGCAGGCGATCTATTGCCAAATGCGACGGTGAACCAGCGTGTGGCAACTGGTTTCAATCGTAATCATATGAATACGCACGAGGGGGGAACGATACCCGCAGAGAATCTCACCAATTACACGGTCGATCGTGTAAAGACGACGTCTGAAGTTTTCTTGGGACTCACCATGGGCTGTGCCCAATGTCACGATCACAAATACGACCCGATTACACAAAGAGACTATTATCAGTTCTTTGCATTTTTCAATACACTCGATGATCATGGCCTGGACGGAAACGCAGGAAAGAACTCCGTGCCGATCGTCGAGGCTCGGTCCGTCCTCGGACAAGAAGAGATCAGTCAGATTGAGCAGCAGCTCGCCGAGCTGCGCGAACAGCTAGATCTCCCCCTGGATAGCCAGCGGTCATGGGAGCAGAAGGCACTTCGAGAACTGGACGATCGCGGCAAGGATCTAGAACTACATCCTCTGAAGATTCTCAAGCTCACTACGCCTAATCTGGGAGTCTCAGACTTAGAAGATGATGAAGTGATCTTGGCGCTGAAGAGGAGCTCGAGATCCCCTTCTTTCTTGATGAAAGCCGATGCTGAGAACATCACTGGTCTGCGAATGGAGTTCTTGCCGCACCCAGAACTGCCGGAAGACGGAATCGGGCGAGGCAATGAATCGGGGTTGCCAGGTAGTTTTATCCTGACCAGCTTCTCGGTATCTGCAGACTCACTGCCGTCGGATCAGGTTGATCTCTATAAGATGATTTCCATTCGCGACACTACGGCAAGCAATGCGCATGCAAACTATCCGCCTGTCGATTGTCTCGATCCGCGGGATCACAATGGTTGGTCGCCTCACCCACACAATCAAACTCCCCAACACATCACATTCAACTTTGAAGAGCCGATCAGCGCCTCGGAAACTCCCTATATTACGGTGTTACTCGTATGGGGTGGCGGCGCTTTCCCTGGCAAGGCCGATTTAGTAGCGGGACAATATCGCTTCTACGCGATCACCGGCACCGATGATGGCACCAACTTGCCAGAGGATGTTCAAGCGATTCTGCGCACCGATCGACAGCAGCGTTCGGCTGAGCAAGAGCGCCGAATCGGTGAATATTATGCGACTGTCGCACCAGAGCTAGTGGAAACTCGCCACGCTATCGAAAACCTATCCGATAGGTTGGCTATCTTGAACAAGCCGCACAGCACGATGGGAATGAACGTCTCGGCAACTCCACGTGAAACCTACATCTTGAATCGAGGACAATACGATCAACCTGGTGATAAAGTAACTCCGGGTGTGCCCGCCTGTTTGCCTCCTTTGCCCGTTGACGCTCCTGTAGATCGCCTGGGATTGGCACGATGGCTTGTCCAGCCAGACCATCCCCTGACTGCGCGTGTTGCGGTTAACAGAATTTGGCAACTATTTTTTGGTGTCGGCATTGTATCGAGTTCGGCCGACTTCGGTTCACAGGGTCAGCCCCCAAGTCATCCTGAATTGCTGGATTACTTGGCTGTCGACTTCGTAGAAAATGGCTGGGATGTGAAGCGCCTCGTCAAGAAGATCGTCATGTCTTCAACGTACCAGCAGTCCTCGAACGTTACAGCAGCTCAGCAGCAGGTCGATCCTAGCAATCAGTTGCTCTCTCGTGGGCCACGTTTCCGATTACAGGCTGAATTCATCCGCGACTCTGCTTTGCATATAAGTGGATTGCTAGTCGGCCAGATTGGAGGTCCCAGTGCAAAGCCCTATCAGCCACCCGGCCTATGGCGAGAAGTAAGCCACTTCGGCAGTAGTGATGCCACAGCTCAGGTTTTCGTACAAGATCACGGTGAGAAGCTGTATCGCCGTAGCATGTATACCTATTGGAAGCGGACCGTGCCGCCGCCATCAATGATTTGTTTCGACGCTCCAAATCGCGAGACCTGTACTTTAAAGCGCTCAACCACCAATACGCCCCTGCAGGCGCTGGTGCTCTTGAATGATCCGCAGTTCGTCGAGGCAAGTCGGGCCTTTGCTGAGCGTATAATCAACGAAGGTCCAGAAGGCACAGAGCAACGAATCGCATTTGCTTTCGAGTTGGCAACCGCCCGATTGCCAACACCACAAGAGTTAGCCGTGTTAAAGCAAGCCTATGCCCGAAACTTGGAAGAGTATCAGCAGCATCCCGACAGGGCTCTCGAGTTACTGCAAGTCGGAGAATCCCGGCGTGATAGTCGAATTGACCCATCAGAACACGCTGCCTGGGCGGGTGTGGCAAGTTTGATTCTGAATCTGAGCGAAACTATAACAAAAGGTTAGACCGAAGGTGCGGGCATGAGTTCGATGGACCAAATCCAGCAGTATCTGACGCGGCGCGCATTCTTGGAAAACGCCTCCCTGGGAATCGGGAAGGCTGCGCTTGCTTCGCTGTTGTTTGGTGGATCGGGATCTCACGCAGCAGATAGTGGTTCTGTAAGTACGTCCACGGGTGTTGCAGGTGGCATCGGGTTGCCAGGATTACCGCATTTTGCGCCGACTGCAAAACGCATCATCTATCTGTTTCAATCGGGAGGTCCGTCGCACGTCGATCTGTTTGACCATAAACCGACCATGAAGAACCTCCACGGTACGGAATTGCCGGCCAGTGTGCGTGGAGACCAGCGCGTGACCGGTATGACTTCGGATCAAAATAGTTTTCCAGTGGTCGGTCCATTTTGGAAGATGCGTCGCTGTGGAGAACACGGTACTTGGATTAGCGATCTGCTTCCGCACACGCAACAGATTGCCGACGATATCACGATTGTAAAGTCGGTGAACACCGAAGCGATCAACCACGATCCCGCCATTACTTTCATCAATACGGGTTCGCAACAGATCGGAAACGCCAGCATGGGAGCCTGGCTAAGCTATGGGCTGGGTAGCGAAAACGAAAACCTGCCCGCCTACGTGGTTCTCATATCGCAGGGTGCTGGGAAGAATCCCGGACAGCCGCTGTTTGCACGACTTTGGGGCAACGGCTATCTTCCGTCGCAACATCAAGGGGTTCAACTCAGGCCGGGAGCAAACCCGGTTCTTTATCTTGCGAATCCGCCGGGAGTTACTCCTTCCCAGCGGAGACAGCAGCTGGATGATCTGGCACGGCTGAACACTCTTCGAACCGAAACTGTTGGCGACCCGGAAATCGACGCTCGGATTGCCGCTTACGAAATGGCTTTCCGCCTACAGACTTCCGTGCCGGATCTGACTGATCTGAGTGACGAACCAGCATCCACCTTCGAACGTTACGGGCCCGATACCAGAAAGCCTGGCAGTTACGCCGCCAACTGTTTACTAGCACGCCGCATGGTCGAACGAGGCGTACGTTTCGTTCAACTATTTCATCGCGGTTGGGATCAGCATGTCGCTATCGCCCAGCAGTTGCCCGCACAGTGTAAAGATGTCGATCAGGCATCGGCCGCGTTGATCAATGATTTGAAAGATCGCGGGATGCTTGACGAAACGCTCGTGATTTGGGGCGGCGAATTCGGCCGCACAGTTTATAGCCAGGGAATGATTGGCAGTCTTAGCGCGGGGCGTGATCATCATGGACGGTGCTTTACCATGTGGATGGCGGGCGGTGGAGTTAAGCCAGGATTCGAATACGGATCAACGGACGAATTCTGCTACAATATCACCGAAAACCCGGTCCACATTCGCGACTTGAACGCCACGATATTGCGTTGTTTGGGCATCGACCACGAACGACTAACATTCAAGTTTCGAGGCCTCGATCAACGCCTGACCGGAGTGGAAGAAGCCCATGTCGTAAACGACATTCTAGCGTGACCGCTTTGAGTAGCGTATCGAAACGCACATTGGACTACCTAGAGTAAAATTTAGATTCGAACTGTAGGACTAATTTGTTATGAAAGAACCAAAGATTGACCGCAGGGCGTTCGTCGCTCAAGCTGGCGCGGTTGGTGCCGCATTTACCGTTTCTCCTTTGGTTGCCAAGGATCAGCCGGAGGAGCAACCCAATCGGGTGCGAGTCGGTGTCATTGGTTGCGGTAGCGTTTCGCGCGCCTATCTACCACACCTTGTGAATAGCCCGCATGTCGAACTAGTCAGCACTTGCGACATCATCCCGGAACGCGCCAAGGCCCAAGCTGAGAAGCACAAGGTTCCCAACTCTTATCCGCATATCGATCAGATGCTTGCTGGTGCTGAGTTCGACCTCTTGGTCAACTTGACCGACATGCAGGAGCACGAGCGACTAAATAGGCAAGCACTCGAGACTGGAAAACATGTTTGGAGCGAGAAACCGATTGCCAATTCACTCGTATCTGGCGAGAAGCTAGTAAAGCTCGCAAACGAAAAGGGAGTGCGACTGTGGGGCGCGCCGGTAACTGTCGTTAGCCCCGCCTTCGCATTCATGGCCAAAACTTTGGCGGAGGGAAAGCTGGGAAAAGTTGCTGCTGCGCATGCTGATTACGGTCACACCGGTCCAAAGTGGTCAGAGTTTTTCTACAAGCAGGATGGAGGGAGCCTGCCCGACTTGGCCGTTTACAACCTGACTACACTTTCTGGGTTGCTTGGCCCTGTAAGAGCAGTTAGCGCAATGACCAGCATTGTTACGCCGGTTCGCGAGATCGAAAGCGTAGGCGAGATCAAGGTCGTGGCGGAAGATAACGCGATGGTGTTGATGGACCACGGAGATGGCATTATTTCGCATGTCCAGTCTGGATTCAACTATTTCAATCCTCGCAGCCATGATGACGGCGGGGAGCAACGTCACACGATCCGAATCGTGGGCACCAAGGGGGGCATGGCGCTTGTCGGTTACGATTGGGAACCACATGGTGTCGACGTTGGGACCAAGGAGGATCCGGAGTACAAGCGCTACGCGGCCGAGAGCAATGACTACGAGTGGGAAATGGGCGCGTCGCTAGCCGCCGAGTGCATCGCCACTGGCAAAGAGATACTGGTAACTCCTGAGCACGCGCTGCATGTGTTGGAAGTAATACAAGCTGCGCGAGAGTCGCAAGAGACAGGGCGCCGTGTTGAACTCCGTTCCGATTTTAAGTGGCCGGTCGTATCTTAGCGACATGTCGTGCGTGGGACCTTCCAATGTGCACGGCGATGTGAGACTAGCAGCTAGGGACTGCTCGCTCTGAATATTGATAGGACGCATGATCAGCCCTTTTGTCTAACTGAGAGAAGTCATAGGACAAAAGTTGGTGAGACGGGGGTAAATACACAGTTTTGCACCCTTGCCGCATCGGTTTGCAAGTGGAAGCAAACTGGCCCAATTACCGAACTTCATCCGATTAGTAGGACTGAAGGACGGTTGGGATGAAGCTTTTCGATAAGTATTCTTTGTTGCTGCTGGCATCTCTAGCGGGGTGTGCGGCTGCGCCGGATGCATTGGTGCGGTTGCCTAAAGTCGCTGCGCCGAGTGAAGCCGACGAGTCGATTCCCACGAATTCAATCACCTTGGCCTCTTACGAAGAGCCCGTGCAGGCAGAGCCAGTACAAGCTGCCGAACAAGTGGCCGAAGAGGTCTGCTGCCCACAGCCGGTACAGGTTTACGAGGCGGGTCTGACGATCGGGATGCTAGAACAGCTAGCGCTGGCGAACAATCCGGTGGTGGGTCAGGCGGCTGCTCGTGTTCGAGCTCTGCGAGGCAAGTGCTGGCAGGTTGGTCTGAAGCCAAACCCAACGGTCGGCTACTTGGCAGCTGAAATCGGTGACAATGGGAAGGCCGGTCAACAGGGAGGGTTCGCTGGCCAGGAGTTCATTACCGCTGGCAAGCTCAAAAAGAATCGCGCTGTGGTTTGCGCGGAAATCGAAACTGCCGAGCAGGTACTCGCTGCCACTCGGATGCGAGTTCGCACGGACATTCGATTGGGCTATTACCGGGCCTTGGTGGCGCAGCAACGGGTCGAACTAGCAACCAGTCTGGTCGAAGCGACCGGCGAAGCGGTCAAGGCTTCCGAAGAACTACTTGCGGCGCAAGAGATTCCCAAAGCAGCGCTGCTGCAGACGGAAGTTGAACAGCAGAACGCTGAAATCGCGCTGCAAACATCTAAAAATCAGTTGGATGCTGCCTGGAAGCAAATGTCAGCTATTGCTGGCGAGATCGAATTGCCCCAACAGCCGCTGGCAGGCGATCCGACTGAATTGCCGAGCGACTTAAGCTGGGACGAAACGCTTGCCCAGCTGACGACCATGAGCCCCGAGATAGCCGCAGCCATAACCGAGTTGTCACGTACGCGGCGCGCTTTGAATCGTGCGCGTGTGGAAGCCGTGCCTGATATCAACACTCAGTTCAGTGTTCAGTACGACAACAGCACTGACAATACAATCGCCGGTGTGCAGCTTGGCGTGCCGTTGCCGCTATGGAATCGCAATCAGGGCGGCATTCGTCAGGCCCGAGCCGAAGTATCGGTTGCGTCGCAGAACATCGATCGAGTGGCTCTCAATTTGAAGCGTCGCCTGGCTGTTACCTACCAGGAGTATGCCAATGCGAAAGCCCAAGTAGAAACCTACTCTGGGCAGATCTTGCCGCGCGCGGCGGAAACTTTCGATTTAGTAAGGCGTGGCTATGCTGCCGGCGAGGTCGGTTACCTCGAACTACTGACTGCCCAGCGAACCTATGCGGTTACGAATCTCAGATATCTCGATGCCTTGGATTCACTTTGGGGAAGCTGGACACGAATCGACGGCCTACTCCTAGACGGAAGTCTTAACCGCTCTTTTTGATATCCGGTAGGCGAAGTGCTATCATTGCAGTAGGGTAAGTGATGTAGACAGACGAAGTGCTCACGGCGATACTTTCGCCTCGCCGATTTAGTAGGATCTTTAATACTCAGACTATGTACCGATTTGTCGTTCTATTAACCGTTGCTATGACACTCTCGCACACCCTGTTGGGGTGTTGTGCTCATGCATCGCATGAGTCTGGTTGCAACCACAAAGTGCAAACCAAATGCCACGACCATCACCAGCATGGTTCCTCGCATGTCGGCGACCATCATGGCCCGATCGACCATCATTCACCGAGCCATAGTCGCGAATGTTGCCAAGTGAAGTGCAAGTGGCTGTCGCCTAATGCGGCCAGTGATCTCGGTGTTGAACTGCTTGGGTACACGGCGATCTTCGACGCTGATCAGTGCACAGGAGTTCGCAACTCACATCATGCAGTGAATTCGGATTCTCCAGCGGACTCATTCTTCGCGCTACCGGTGCGCTCGCACCTTGCGCTGGGCGTTCTCTTGATCTGACAGTAGCAGAGTGTCGTTGCGTATTAAACGCATTCGTCGTTCTCTCTTGTTGTCTTGCCCTCAGTTAAATCCATGCTCGCTTTCGACATCTGTGTCGATGCCAGGCAAGGAGACACGTTATGTCCCACGACAAATCATCCAGATCGAAGAAGCCCGCGCTTCTGGCTCTCGGAGGCTTGCTGTTGATCGTCGCGGTCGCAGCCGTTGCCACGCGCGGAGCGTGGTGGCCCATGGTAGACTCGCGGGCCCATTCTGCTGCGGATGCTTCCGATCCGCATGAGGATCACGATGACCACGATGGTCACGCCGATCACGATCCGCATGACGATCACAATGACCCCGATCCTCATGCAGGGCATAGCGGTCCCGACCATGCCGATGACGAGGCTCCGCAACACGCCCATGCTGCGTCTGGCGGGGATTTCATTGAACTCAGTGAAAACGGACTCAAGAATATCGGCTACGAACCCTTCGAGGTTGTGGAGGAAGACTTTGAGAAGAAGCTGTTTCTACCTGCCATAGTTGTCGAACGACCGGGTCGGAGTCGAATTCATATCACCGCGCCGATTACCGGAGTAGTCACCCAGATCGATGCGGTGGAGGGCCAGGCAATCGAAGCCGCTAGCCCCATGTTCGAGCAACGACTAACCCACGAGGAATTGGTCACCGCCCAACGCGACTATCTTAAGACTGCCGAGAATCTTGACGTAGTGAACCGTGAGATCGCTCGACTAGAGTCGCTAGGTGAGGGCGTCGTGGCGGGGCGACGCATCCTAGAACAGAAGTACGAGAAGCAAAAACTTGAAGCGTCGCTCCAAGCAGAACAGCAAGCGCTGGTTGTACACGGATTTACCCAAGAGCAGGTTGAAAACGTGCTGCAGACTCACAAGTTGTTGCGAGAATTTGTGGTCCGTGCCCCTGATCATGTCCATGAGGGCGATAGCTGCCAGAAAGATCACCTTTACCATGTCCAGCGGTTGTCAGTTGCTCAGGGGCAGCAAGTTGCGACCGGCGATGAATTAGCAATTGTCGCCGATCACTGTGAGTTATTCGTCGAAGGACAGGCCTTTGAAGACGACGCGGCCGGGTTACGCAACGCGGCCCAAAATGGGTGGGAGATCGACGCCGATTTGCTGCTGGGCGACGAACTAACCAGCAGTGTGTCAGGGCTGAAGTTGCTCTACTTGGCCGACCACGTAGATTCTGATTCGCGAGCGTTTCGTTTCTACCTGCAACTCCCCAATGAAGTGGTGCTCGACCAAACGACGCCTGATGGCCACCGCTTCATTGAATGGCGATTTAAACCGGGGCAGCGTATGCAGTTGGAGGTGCCAGTCGAGAAGTGGGAGCAACAGCTCGTATTGCCGTTAGACGCTATTGTGGACGAAGTGGCGGAATCATACGTCTATCAACAGAATGGAGATCACTTTGATCAGGTATCCGTACACGTGATATACCGCGATCAGAAGTCGGCCGTCGTGGCGAACAACGGATCGATTTTTCCTGGCGACATCGTCGCAGGACAAGGCGCATATCAAATGCACCTAGCCCTGAAGAACAAATCAGGTGGTGGAATTGACCCACATGCAGGACACAATCATTGAGACGAGGGTCTCGACTCTCAACTGATCCCACTATGCTTACCTCAATCATACGTTTTGCTTTGCATAACCGCGTACTAGTGTTGGCCGCTGCGCTGTTGGCGGTAGGCTTTGGCACGTGGCAAGCTCTGCGGCTGCCGATTGATGTGTTTCCCGATCTCAATCGGCCGCGAGTCGTCGTGTTGACCGAAGCGCATGGCATGGCGCCAGAAGAGGTGGAGACGTTAATCACGTTTCCGATAGAGACTGTGCTCAACGGAGCGACCGGCGTGCAAGCGGTGCGGACCTCCTCAAGTGTGGGACTGTCGATCGTGAACGTCGAGTTCGACTGGGGGACTGATATCTACAACGACCGGCAGATCGTCGCCGAGCGACTTGCATTGGCAATCGACAATCTGCCTCCCAACGTGTACCCCCAATTGATGCCGATCTCCTCAATCATGGGCCAGATCATGATGCTGGGCATGACGTCCGATGGAGAGACTTCGGCATTGGAGCTGCGGACGCTGGCCGACTGGGTCGTGCGTCAGAGGCTGCTCACGATCCCCGGGGTGTCGCAGGTGATTGTTATGGGGGGGCAACGCAAGCAGTTTCAGGTTCTAGTCGACCCCGATCTACTGCTCCGCTACGGCGTAACGCTACACGAAGTAAAGACCGCGCTTGAAGAGAGCAATCAGAACACCTCCGGTGGCTACCTCGACGAACAGGGTCCCAACGAGTTGCTCGTCCGCTCGCTCGGCCGCGTGCAGACGGTAGAACAGATCGGTCAGATCGTCGTCACTCAGCGCGATCGTCAGTCGGTTACCCTCTCGCAAGTCGCGAGCATCGTGGCAGGTCCCCAAGTGAAACGGGGCGACAGCTCAGCATTTGTGAGGGTCGAGAGCCCAGAGTCGGGAATTGAGAGCCAGAAGGCGGATGGCCAGACTCCTCAGGCTCTCAACTCTAGGCTTTCGACACTCGACTTCTCCGGTGGTCCGGCTGTGATGCTTACGATATTAAAACAACCGCAGGCCGATACCCGGCTAGTAACAGACATGGTTACCGAGGCACTGGCTGAAATGCAGCAGTCGCTACCAGCGGACGTGCGAATCATGCCAAAGCTATACCAGCAAAAAGAATTTATCGATCGGGCCATCGAGAACGTGGAAGAGGCACTTCTGCATGGAGCGGCACTAGTCGTAATCATTCTATTCTTATTCCTGCTGAACGTACGAACCACGTTGATTACCTTGACGGCTATTCCACTTTCGCTGGTGCTGACGGCGATGGTTTTCGCCGCTTGCGGGCTGTCGGTGAACACGATGACACTTGGCGGATTGGCAGTTGCCCTTGGTGAACTCGTCGACGACGCGATCGTTGATGTGGAAAATATTTTCAGACGCTTGCGGGAAAACCGCCATAGCGACGCTCCTAAGAACGCTCTACTGGTGGTCTTTCAAGCGAGTTGTGAGATCCGCAGTTCGATTGTCTACGGCACATTGATCGTCGTGTTAGTGTTTGTACCGTTGTTCGCCCTCTCAGGAATGGAAGGCCGGCTGTTTACTCCCTTAGGTATTGCCTACATCGTTTCAATTCTGTCGTCGCTGTTGGTCTCGCTGACTGTGACACCTGTTCTTAGCAATTGGCTATTGTCCCGTGTTCGCCACGCGAAGGAAGAAAAAGATAGCCTGCTGTTGCGGGTCTTGAAGAGCGTAGCCGACAAAGCGATCCGCGTGAGTCTGACGCTTGCTTGGCCAATTTTGCTGCTGGCTTGCGCGGCTGTGGCTATCGCGGCGGTGGCAATGTGGCGATTGGAAAGCGGTTTTCTACCGCCTTTTAATGAGGGCGCTGTTCAAATCAATGCCTTGCTACCGCCAGGCACTTCGCTGGCCACGTCGGGCGAGGTGGCTGAGCGTGTGGAGGAGCGGCTGGCGCGAATCGACGACATCACAGCCTTTGTTCGCAGGACGGGCCGCGCCGAGCTCGATGAACACGCCATGGAAGTCAACGTCACAGAAATCATTGCCACGATCGATCCAGAAACCGATCGCTCGCGCGAGGAAGTGATCGAAGGTATCAGCGAGGCCCTGGCCGATATCCCTGGAATCGTGACATCGGTTGAGCAGCCCTTGGCACACTTGATCTCGCACATGCTTTCAGGTGTCAGAGCGCAGATAGCTATTAAGGTTTTTGGCGACGACTTGAATCAGTTACGTAACCAAGCTAAAGGAATCGAATCGGCCATTGCCGATATACCTGGTGTGCGCGATCTACAGGTCGAACAACAGACCGAGATCCCCCAGCTGCGCATCGAAGCGGATGGTCACAAATTGGAAGCCTTCGGCTTGCGTCGTAGCGACGTGAACGAGTTCGTCGAAACGGCCTTGCAGGGCGAAGTTGTTTCGCAGGTCCTAGACGGCCAGCGTACCTTTGACTTGTTGGTGCGTCTGGGGGAAGACTCGCGAGAAGACGTCGAGGCTCTGAGGCGATTAGTGATCGAACTGCCCAGCGGAGGCAGAGTCAAACTCGAAGACGTAGCTAAGATCTACCGAGCTGGCGGACCCAACACCATCAACCGCGAGCAGGTCCGACGTCGTATCGTCGTGCAGTGTAACGTCCGCGGTCGTGGACTGGTTGACGTCGTGCGAGACATGAAACAACGGCTTGAGCCCATCATCGCCGAGCTACCAACCGGATACTACATTGAGTTTGGCGGACAGTTCCAGAGCCAACAGACCGCCGCGCGGCGAATCAGCGCGTTATTCGTTGTGGCGCTGCTTGGAATGTTTCTAGTGTTATTCAAGATGTTTCGCTCGGCAAACCTAGCACTACAGGTGATGGTCGCCTTGCCCACCGCGTTCATTGGTGGCGTAGCATCGCTTTACCTCACCAATCAAACACTCACCGTAGCCAGTATGGTGGGTTTCATTTCGCTATGTGGCATTGCCTCCCGCAATGGCATCCTTTTGACCAACCATTATTTGCATCTAGTGAAATACGAGGGCGAATCGTGGACGCGTGAAATGGTGATCCGCGCCGGAAAAGATCGGTTGGCGCCTGTGCTGATGACTGCGCTCACATCCGGAATCGGATTAGTACCGCTTGCCCTGGCCGCGGGAGAACCCGGTAAAGAAATTCTCTACCCCGTAGCGACAGTAATCATCGGCGGGTTGATCACAAGTACTCTGTTGGAGTTTTTCGTGCGTCCAGCGTTATTTTGGAAAGTGGGAATCAACGCCGCGCGCCACGTCGTGGAAGCAGGTGCCACAGAGGTCCCGCTGATTGAAGAGGTAGAAGAGTAACACGGAAGTTTGATCTGAAGAGTTGTTCTAAGTTTCATCGAAAGGAATCGAATGATGAGAACTGTTTTCTTGAGTCTGCTGTCGGTATGTAGCGTCTCGCTTGCGGGCTGCGGACAGAGTTTTTGCAATGGAGGCGATTGTGGCCACGATCACGGCCCTGTGACTCAGCCGCTTCACGCCTCGCAGTACGTTCATCCGACCGAAGGGCCGCACCATGGCGATCTCGTCGAGCTTGGCAATGAGGAATTTCATGCCGAGATTGTGCACGATGAGGCGACCGGAACTCTTACTGTGTATTTGCTCGACTCCTGCGCAGTGAATGCCGTGGGCAGTAAATCTACAGAAGTGAAGATCAACCTGAGTCACGATGGCACCGCCGAGCAGTTCGTTCTAGTAGCGAGTCCTCAGCCTATGGATTCTCCTGGCGAATCGTCGCGCTACGTTTCGCATGACGCCGAGCTGGCCGAGGAGCTCGATCATGCTCATGGATCAGCGCAGCTGGTATTGATGATCCAAGGCAAGCAATACCGCGGCAAAATCGAACACGATCACGACCATGATCTAAGTCATGACCACCATCATGATCTAAGCCAAAAGTCAATCTTGGTTAAGTAGGAAGAGTCGATCCGCCTGACGGTTCCAGCGGGCTACGCTGCAATGTCCCGGAGTTAGGCTTTCCGGGGCATTGCCGGAAGGGGACTGTTGTAGCAGAACTTATTCGCGGTACTAGCCAGAAGCACAATAAGGTAAATATAATGGAAGGCCGGTTCGATCATTCTCCTTCCAGCTAGCAGTCGACAATCATGGAAAAGCAGCAACTACAAGAAGCTCTCACGAAATTGCACGGCGAGTTGAGCGAGCAGCAGCAGCTCGATGACAGCACTCGCCAACTGTTAAGAAAGTTTGCCGACGACATCGATCGCTTGTTGGACGACAACGAATCAGCTACAGGCGACGTCGACTCGCCCTCTGAACAGGTGCAAGATTTGGTGCTCAAATTTGAGGCCGACCATCCAAAGCTCACCGCGGCGCTCAATCAGATAGCTTCTGCGCTAGCGAACATGGGGATTTAGGCACCCGATCGCAATAAAAGCCTCTGGGCCAGTAGTTGCCAGCCGCTGACTGGCGTGAGATACTGGTTCTGGTCGTGCAGCGCACTTCCAGGATTCAGTTCACTTGCCTGAGGATGAAACGATGAAAGCTTCTGCCTTGTTTTTGGTCGCTTGTCTGTTCTTTATTGGGGCTCAGAGTGATGCCCAAGCCCAGGTAGCTTACGTAAGCTACTATCAGCCAATGACGGTTTACAGCCCGCCGGTCGTTTACACACCGCAAACCGTGTATTATGCCCCAGCACCGACGGTTTCCTATCAGCCGGTTGCGCGTGTACGTACTCGCTACCGTCCGTTCTTGGGTGGCTCGGTCACTCGGGTTCGTTACCGTTATGCTCCGGTGTACAGTCCACCGACTCAGGTTGTATACGCTTACTGAGATTGGGGGTAATGAGGCTGAAGATCGGGGCAGGAACTCCTGCCTTTAGCCCAACGTCTACCGCCTCTCACTCGCCATGGCCGAGCTAAAGACCTTTCTCTTCACTGATATCTGCCGTAGCGTTGATCTCAAGAACGAGATGATCGGTCGTAGCGTCACCGAGCGCGACGTAGCCTTCATTTCACAGATTCTCACGCCCCATCGCGAGCGAATCGAATCTCATCTCGAGGAGTGCGGGGGCCGAGTTGTCTCGACAGCGGGTGACGGACATTTTCTTGTGTTCGGCAATACGATCCTGGCTGCGCAGTGGGCGGTAAGCGTTCAACGCAACCACCGCGACCAGCCGATCGAGACTCCCGGCGGCGGTCAGGTGGAAGTGCGCGTGAGCATGCACGTCGGCGTCCCGCAGGTTGACCCGAGCGATCCTGACAACTTCGTCGGTAAGAGTGTCGACTATGCTTCGCGTCTGAACGACTACGCAACGGGTGCCCAGATTCTCGTATCGCGCAGCGTGATGGCCATTCTCGACGATATTGGGCTCGAAGGAATTTCCTTTCATGCACACGGTCGCCGACATCTCAAAGGCATTGGTCAAGTAGAAGTGCACGAGCTACTGTACGACGACCATGGTCCACGAGCACTCAGGCAGCGACCACAAGGCCATTCCGATCGTCAGTGGACCGTTATTCCTACTGTCGGGTTCGAGGGGAGCTCTCCCAAAGGTTCTGGTGGATCGGATCTGTCACTCATCGAGCCTGCTACACTCAAACGCGTCGGCAATTACGAGCTGGAAGAAGTGCTTGGCAGTGGCGGCATGGGTGATGTCTACAAGGGTCGACACACTCAATTCAATCGCACCCGGGCGATCAAAGTGATCAAGCCCCATCACGTCGCCGCCGGCAACAAGGAGATGATCCGCCGCTTTTATCAAGAGATCAAAGCGGTCGGCGCATTGGAACACAAGAACATCGTCGTAGCGATCGATTCCTCGACTCCGGACGATCGACTGCATTACTTGGTGATGGAATACATTGAGGGCGTTGCACTAGACGACCTGGTTGACCAGCAGGGCCATCTTTCGACGCCCGACGCCTGCGAGATCATTCGACAGGCGGCCCGAGGCCTGCAGTATATTCACCGCAATGGCATGGTCCATCGAGATATCAAACCCTCGAATTTAATGGTCACTCTCGTCGATGGCGACGGGATGACTTCTGATGTCTCGACGCCTCATGGTGCCGAGGGAGTGCATGGGGTTGTTAAGATTCTTGATCTTGGATTAGCGTTGTTGCACGAAGACCACCACGAGCGACTTACGCGATTCGATAACAAAGCGATGGGCACAGGGATGTACATGTCGCCCGAGCAGTGGAAAACCACGAGTGTCGACATCCGGGCAGATATTTATAGTTTGGGTTGCACGTTGTACCACCTACTCTCCGGCAACCCGCCGTTCTACGATTCGGACTTGCGCCCGGAAAAAGCGCACGAGAAATCGAGCATCCCTCCAATTCGAACCGCTGGAAACATTCCCCGCGAGTTGTGGGACGTGCTCAATAAGATGCTGGCCAAGAAACCTGAAGAGCGCTATGCCACGCCGGCTGAAGTGGCCGTCGCGCTCATGCCGTTTGTCGATGGCGCCGACTTGGTTGGCTTGGTTCATGGCTACGTCGACCCCGAAGCGGAGGGCACGACTGTCCGACGTACTCAGGTCGAATCGGGTGCGCGTGTCGACACTTGGCTTTCTCGCGCGAGTGGCCTGTATCCCACCCGGCGCTGGCTATTGCGTCGAGGCTTGCCGCTGTTAATAGTGACCGCAGCCTTCGCGAGCATGTTATGGTTCATGCAAGCCGACAAGAAAAAAACGATTGCAGAGGCGATGAAACGTGAGGAAAGCAGCCTTTCGAAAGTTGCCGAAGACGTGGCCAGGGACCGCGTTGGCGAGGAAATCTCGAAGCGATTTCGAATTCTAGAGGAAGCGGCTAGCGATCCGAATCTTGTTAAGATGGTGGAGAGCTTCGATGCCAACCTCGTCCGCGAGCAAACAACGGATCATGAATTGCAGCAGTGGATTAAGGATCTCGGACGGAAGCATGTCTATTCCGTCCGTGCAGATAGTTGGTTCATCAACGATTCCAAGGGTCGACAGATCGCTCGCGATCCGTTTTTGGAAGAGGACGGTACTGTCGTTAGCAGTTTCATGGGCGACTACTCTTTCCGGGACTACTTTCATGGCGAGGGCAAGGATCGTACCCAGGATGACACAGAGGCGCGGGAGCCGATTACGGGACCCAACATTTGCGCTGTTTACGTCAGTAGCAACAGTGGAAAACTGAAAGTGGCTCTTTCAGTGCCGATTTTTTCAGAAGATGTGCAATCAGAATCGAGAAGTGTAATCGGTGTGTTGTCGATGTCATTCGATTTGGGGGCGTTCGAGGCCTCCGGCCTTTCGCATCTTGGCGACAAGCAGATTGTGCTTGTCGACCTGAGGGATGACTATCTCGAGTCGAGTCCCGACGATCCCGAAGAGAAAGTGCCCAAGCGAGGTCTGATCCTTAATCACGAGCTTCAGAACAGTTGGAAGAAAGAGGTTCCGCCGCGAGTTGCAGCTGAAGTACTCGATGCGGTACAGAGAGGAGAGGGACATTTCGTGGATGGATATCGCGATCCGTTTGCAAAGGATTCGACCTACTGGGGAGTGTTTGAGCTGGTCAACTATCGGAGTAAGGACCCAACGACAGGTCGAGAGACCGTTAAGCCGTCGGGTTGGATGGTGCTCGTGCAGACGGAAGCTATGGAGTGAAAGCTTCGTTAAGCTCTACAAGAAGCTTACCGACTAGCGGGATGAGTCGCCTTGATCAAATGCTTATTTCGTAGCGCCTTGATTCGAGCCGTTACGTCCGAGTCGTCTATCGACGACCCCTGCCACAATGTGTTGTAGCAATGTCGCTAGAACGATCATCAGAATCGCCCGCGGCTCGTCTTGCAGCACTTCGCCAGCCAACACTAAGGCCAAGCCGGTATGTTTCATGCTAAAGCCGAACGCCAGCGAAATCCAAGAGTCTTCGCTCAGCGAGAAGATGCGCGAAATCAGCCAGGCTGAAGCAATTCCCAGCAGGGAGATCGAAACTGCCACAATTGAGAAGAGAGCGATCGTTTGGGCGCTCTCGCTTTCGATTACTTTAGGCATTGCCAGCGAGGCATTTGTGTAGTTAAGCGTTAACAGCGCCACCGCCGAGACGAACCGGATGGAGCCGCGCGCCTGGTCAATACGTTGCTGTCCGGCTAGGCGGTTGCAGACAAGCCCAGCTACTGAGGGCAGAATGACCCAGAAAATGAAAAAAGTTCCAGAGAATTTAGCAACCAACATTTCACAGTGCCGAGTCTCAGTTTCCGATAAAGAGAGTCCCATCAGATTAAGCATCTGTGGGGTAGCTAGTGGGCTAAGTACGATAGTAAGCACAATCAAGCCGAGTCCCAGTGCTACATTGCCATTGGCGTTTTGTGTCCAAGCGATTGAGGAATTGGCCACCGGCATCGCGGCAACCAGAGCTAGACCGATCATCATGCCCGCCGAAACGTTTGCTCCTAAAATTGCCGGCAACAGCCAACTCATTAAGCTGACGAACAGCCCTGGCATGATCCACACCGCCAGCAAGCCCAATAGCAGAATGCTGGGGCGCTGCAACAACTCGCCCATTTGAGACCACCGCACGACGACTGCGGCGCAGAACAACAACAAGGCCAACAACAACAGCGGCGCTGAGATCTGGTCGCCAGTGGAACGCGTGAAGGCCAAGTGACGAATCGCTAATCCGGGTCCTGGCACAACAGCCGCTAGCATATAGCTCCCGACCAGCAGCCAGAGAAAGTTACCGTGCATCCATGCGGCGGCTCTTCCGAACCACTTGAAACCGTTGCTGCTATCAATTGATGTCATCGCGAAACGATTGACCAGGACAGTTGAGTTTATAGCAAATTGATCATTCTCGACTGCTCCAAGGATAGCAGAAGCAGCGCGTCATTTCATCGCCGACTGGTATCTCGCTGAACCTGAGCAATTCGAGCGGTGTCTTCTCGGCGACAGAGCGTGTATACTGCACGTCCCGCCTCGACCCGACACCCGCCTGAAGGATTGCTTCGCCGCCATGTGTACCGTTGCTGAATCACCGGAAGAAACAGTGGCGATGCTGCCCGCGGCTGATGCGATGCGAGCGGATGTCGCGATCGAAGAGACCACCGAAAATAGCAGCCGGCAATGGTTCTATGGTTGGCTGATGCTGCCACTGGCGACGCTGCTGATGATCGGCACGAGCCCGGGCCAAACATTTGGCTTGGCGTACTTTAACGCTCGTTTTCTGGTTGAGTTCGACCTTAGCAAAACGGGTTTGTCGACCATTTATCTAGCAGCGACTTTGTTGGCATCGCTGGGCATTACTTATGTTGGCAGTTTGATCGACCGCTATGGACTGCGCCGAGCAGTGCTCTGGGCCGTTGTGGCAATGATCGCCTCTTGTGTGTTTGCCTCACAAATAACCGGCGTAGTCACCATGTTTCTCTCGTTTCTTGCGCTGAGAATGGCTGGCCCTGGGTCGCTGAGCCTGATGGCGACCAACACGATGGCCGCCTGGTTCGATCGACGCTTAGGCAAAGCAAACAGTTATATGCACATCGCGATGGCGGGCGCTTGGGCGATCGTGCCAGTCTGTTTTGTTGTGTTGATTGAAGCATTCGGTTGGCGGGGTGCCTACTTGGCAATTGCCGGTATCCTCGCGTGTTCTTTGTTACCGCTTGTCGCGATACTATACCGACAGTCGCCGGCCGACATGGGGCAATTGCCCGACGGCGCAGCGATCAATCCGGCCGAACAGAGTGCTACCTTTACATGGGGAAACGAATTCACCGTTTCTGAAGCGATGCGACACCGTTGCTATTGGATTCTGCTCGCCGCCACGGCGATGTGGGCACTGGTGGGCACAGGCCTGGTGTTTCATCTGGCTGCTGTTTTTGAGGCAGTCGGGCTCGACGCCAGAGACTCGACCCATGCCATCAGTAGTCTGGCCATTGTCATGGGTGTGACGCAACTCATAGGCGGTATCATGGCCGACCGGTTAGCTGTGCGCTGGTTGTTGGTAGCGGCGATGACCTCGCTCACTGCCACTTGTATCGTTATGTCGGTGGCTGAGACATTACCGATGTTGGTGACCGGCTACGTGATATTCGGCTGCTCGGCAGGTTTGATGAGCATCGTCGCTGGCACGGCCTGGGCACGCTATTTCGGCCGAGCCCACTTGGGAAAAATTCGTGGCTCCTCGCTAACTGCCGCGGTCGCAGCAAGCGCGGTGGGGCCGGTTGTGATGGGCGTCAGCGCCGATTATCTGGAGGGATTTGAGCCCTCATTTTGGCTGTTCGCGCTGGTGGTTAGCGGCGTTGCGATCGCTGCGTTTTGGGCCACGCCTCCGCAAGCCGTCAAACACCCAACTGCTGGTTGAGCTTTTCCAGAGCGTCGCGCAGTGTGTCGATCGTCGCAACTTGCTCTCGTACTTCGGCCAACTGCTGTTTCAGATCAGCCACCTCGGTGCGCAATGTTTCTAATTCATTCGAGTCGGCTTGAGCAACAGGTCGCGGCGAAGTCGGCCTCGAACTGCTGGGGCGCGCTTCTTGCTGCGACTCAAATTCACGGCGGAGCTTGTCCAGCTCTTGCTCCTGATAGAGCGTATGCGTGACCACACAGCCACGGCCAGGCGGAGTGAGCAACTGGATCAGCCCTCTTTCACGCAGACCATCAACAATCGGTTGCAATTCGGAAATGCCCTTGATCGGCTCCATTCGCGCGGCCCGGCCACGCAAATCGCCGAGGGTCTGTTCGCCACGCAACAATAACTCTGCCATCACTGCCAGTTCCACTTTGTCGACGCCCAGCCATTCGTACATCAGGTGGCGGTACTTCTCCACGCGGCCGTCGCCCTGGATGATCGAAACTGCGCCGATCATCCGCAAATGATCGATCGCTTCAGCGACCTGCTCTTCGTCGAGCTGCATCTGAGGCGAACGATTGCTCTTCTGATTGCTACCATTCACCAGCGCATTGAGAGAGAGCGGATAGTTGTCAGGCGTCGTTTTGGCCTTCTCGACCAATACGCCCACCACGCGGCGCTCGACGCGAGCAAGTGGTTGCCAGCGTGGTGAATCATCTTGAGAGGTTTCGTCCATCTTGCATACCAGACTGCGAGGTGTTTGATTTTCGAGCTCTAAGTGTAGCAGTCTCACGGGTTGTTACATACCCGTTACACCCGGCTGCTTTCCCGACACGTATGATACAGAGGATAGAGTTTTGCAATTCACATCCCACAGGAGAAAAATCATGGCTGGTAGGATCGCGATCTGTATTACTCTGGTGTTATTGGGGGGCTCGACGGCGCAGGCTTGCGGATATGGGTTCTATCGATGGATGGGATACCAGGGCTTAGAAATCGTCCTGCGTGACTATGACGAAGTGAAGGCGAAACTTGACTCCGCCACGACCTCCGAAGATGCGACGGTACTGCGCAGCGAGCTTGAGAGACTTGCAACAGCTGTTGACGAGGTAGCTAGTCAGCGCCACGCTACGGTTTCCAGGCTGTACTGGTACACGGATCTCGAAAAGGCCAAGACCGCTGCTACGGAGTCAGGCAAGCCGATTCTCACACTGCGTATGCTCGGCAAACTCACCGACGAATTCAGTTGCGCAAACAGCCGTTTTTTTCGCACAGTGCTCTACGCAAACAAGCAGGTCGGAGATGCCTTGCGCGAAAAGTTTATCTTGCACTGGGAATCGGAGCGGCCCGTACCTAGGGTCACCATCGATTTCGGCGATGGTCGCAAGCTAGAGCGGACCCTCACCGGCAACAGCGCGCACTATCTACTTACTGCAAAAGGCGAACCGCTGGACGTGCTGCCTGGTCTGTACGGTCCGAAGGAATTTCTAGCCTGGCTCGATCGTACCGAGGCCCTCTCCGGCGCATACACGGCAGAGACTGACGAGAAAAAGAAAGCCCAGTTGTTAAGCAACTTCCACCGCGATCGCTTGAGCGAGGTCCACGAGGCTTGGCTAGAAGATGTTCAGAAAGTGGCACCAGAACTGCTCGGGGACAACAACATTGCTCTCCTACAAACAATCGCTCCAGAGCTACTCAGCGACGAGAGAGTCACTCTGCCGTTTAACGATAAGCGATGGCAGCTTGTAGCACAGCTTCACCCAGGCGATGCTACTCTCGACGAACAGAGCGTTAAGCTCATTCGAGAGGAACAATCCGACGCCTTCGAAGCAGGAGCGAGATCGATGTCAAAATCGTTTGTTGAAGATCCGATTCTCCGGCAAGTGAGAACTTTTCAGAACTCAATCGCTTTGGACACAGTGCGCAATGAATATCTGCTGCATCGACAAATTCATGCTTGGTTTGCAGCGGGAGAAGCGCCGAGCGATTTCGGCCAGCTCAACGATCGTGTCTACAGCGAGTTGTTCCTCACGCCGGCGAGCGATCCCTGGCTTGGGCTTGCGCCAGTGGATACCTATACGGCATTGGAAAACAGCGGGCTCAGCGTCACTGAATCACGTTGACATTGGGTCGTGGCAAGACTCCGCATAGAATACATGTAGTTTTCGAGATGCATTGCATCACCGGAGTCAGCCATGCCTACCCGCACCATCCTCACCATTGAAGACGACGCGGCTATCCGCCGCGGCGTCGTCGATGCGCTTACCTTTGCCGGATACGAAGTAATCGAAGCTGGTGATGGCGACACGGGTTGTCAGATGGCGCTGGGCCGCGAGTACGATCTGCTGCTCTTAGACCTAGTGCTTCCGGGCAAGCTGGGGCTTGAGATCTTAGAGCAGTTGCGCAACGTTCGGCCAACCGTGCCAGTCATAATCCTGAGCGCGCGTGGTGAGGAAAACGACAGAGTCTCCGGGCTCAAATTGGGCGCGGACGACTATGTTGTAAAACCATTCAGCGTCAACGAACTGTTGGCACGGGTCGATGCTGTGCTGCGGCGTTCGCCCGCTCGCCCCAGCGAAGTGGCCACCTTGCCTTTGGCCGAGGGCGAAGTCGATTTCGATCGTTGCGAAGTTCGCTTTTCTGATGGTCAGCGGGTGGAGCTCTCCGAACGCGAGCGCGAGTTGCTCAGCTATTTGGCTCGCCACGCGGGCCGAGCGGTCGACCGCGAGGAGTTGCTCGCCAACGTGTGGCAAATCGACGCCCGCGGCGTTAGCACCCGCACTATCGACATGCACGTGGCCCGCCTGCGTGAGAAACTTCGTGACGATGCAGTCTTGGTCACCGTCCGTGGTAAAGGCTACATGCTAGCCGATAAACAATGAATCGCCCTTGGAAAATCTGGTTGGTGTTCGCGCTCAGCGCGGCTTTGGCCCTGGCGGCTATGGCCTGGCTGACCGACGAAGCGGTGCGCGCCGATTTGGATCGCACCGCTGCGAGCAGGCAAGCAGAGTTGGAACAGCAGATCAGTCTCGTGCTCTGGCGGATGGATACCAAGCTCGCGCCTCTGATTGCCGAAGAGGTCGCGCGGCCTCCTTCATTTTACGAGGGTTACACGTCAGAAAATCCTATTGGTTTGATGCAACGCGACTATGCCGAAGAGCTTTCCCGCCTCTCCACGCCTTTGCCGGCCAACGTGCTCCTAAACTTTAGTTGCGATTCAGGAGGCGAGTGTCAGTCGCCTCAAGTACCCGACCAGCAACTTGAGAAAGTCGCCGTGGCCCAGGGGTTGTCTGAAGAAACGTTGAACCTTCGCAAACGGCGGCTGCGCCAGTTGACCGAGCAGGTGAGTGTCAGCGAAATTTTTCAGCAATTGGAGGAGCAGCCCCAAGAGGCGGACGAGCTTCAAGCTCAGATTGCCACAGCAGAAAATCTTTTTTCCACCAATCGAGCTGTACTGCAGCCGGCCAATGAAACAGCAACCCAAGGAAAAGGATTTGATCTGCAACAGCGGGGTCAGCGTTACAAAGACGTTGCTGAGCAGGAATTTCGCAAACAGCGCGCAGGCTCGGCTCGTCAATTGGCTGGCCGTCAAGAATCTGCGCCCGCACCGGTTACCGAAGGCGTGAGCCATCCCGTTTGGGTGGGTGACAATCTGCTACTGGTGCGCCGAGTTAGCCATGGCCACGAGTCGACCGTTCAAGGTACTTGGCTCGACTGGCCGAGCATCCGTACCGAGCTACTTGCCGAGGCGAAAGAAATCTTGCCCAGGGCGAGCCTTGTTCCGGTAGATAATGTTCAACAGGCCGACCCCACACGGATGTTGGCCGGCTTGCCGGTGATGATCGTTCCAGATGAAAGACTATCTTCGCTACGAATCTCGGATCCGATGCGCTGGGCCCTCTGGATCGGTTGGGCGGCGATTCTATTAGCACTGGCCAGCTCCGCATTGCTGTTGGCGGGCGTGGTTGCGCTCTCAGAGCGGCGGGCGGCTTTTGTTTCGTCAGTCACGCACGAGCTGCGAACGCCGCTAACCACGTTTCGAATGTACGCCGACATGCTCGCGCGTGGGATGGTCCCCGACGCCGAGCGGCGGCAGCAGTACCTCGAAACGCTTCGCACCGAAGCAGAACGTCTTACGCACTTGGTAGAAAACGTACTTTCTTACGCACGGCTGGAGCGGGGCAGGGGAGTGCAGCGCCACGAGAGCGTGACGGTCGACCAACTCATCGAACGCTTACGGCAGCGCTTGGCCGAACGGGCCGAGCAAGCCGAGATGAAGTTGATTGTAACCGTGGCAGATGGTGCCGAGAATGAATCGTTTACGACCGACGTCGGTGTCGTCGAGCAAATCCTTTTCAATTTGGTCGACAACAGCGCCAAGTACGCAGCCGGTGCCGAAGATCGTCAGATTCACTGGGAAACACGTACCATGGCCGGTAACGTAGAACTAACGATCCGCGATCACGGCCCCGGCTTCACCAAGCCTAGCCGAGCGCGCCGCACGCAAGCCTTCAGCAAAACAGCCGAAGAAGCAGCCGTGACCGCCCCCGGTGTCGGTCTTGGGTTGGCGCTGTGTCGCCGGTTGGCGAGGCAGCTGGGGGGGCGGTTGGAGATTGTTGAATCGAAAGATGGAGTCTCGGCTGTCTTGCGCTTGCCCTTGGACATAGTCGCCGCCGGTTAAGGTGTGATTCGGGAGTTTGGTTAATGATGGCAAATAAGGTACAACCTGTTGATGCGACGCACATTCATCCCCAACTCCATTATCGGGTCTAGAGTGAAGTCTCTCGCATGTTCATCCTCCGTGTTCATCACCATTTCTATACTCGCAGGATGTAGCTCGACGCTCGACCAGAATGCGGAGATGCCCGATCACGAACCGGGTAGTCGGCCTGACGAAACGATCACAACGATTGCTAGCGCCTACCGCGGCATGCGACTCATCACCCCCGAGCCAGTCTACGTTGATCCTGATCTTTCCATGATGTGTGTAGGAGTGTCTACAACGGCAATAGAAGAAGCGACAGGACGCAATGGACCTCATGCACATTCCACCATCAGGATTTACATGAACGACGTTTCTCGCGCTTCGTTCCTCGCGGGAGGCTCAACTTATCCGGTGGGGTCTGTCATCGTCAAAGAAAAGAAGTTTCTCGCCTTTCAATCAGAGGGCAAAGCTGAGCAGGTTGACCGCGGCAACGGTGTTGGCGGTATGGTAAAACGTCAATTTGGCTATGATTCTGACAATGGCGACTGGGAGTACTTTTACTTTGATTCGCTCGACGACATTGAGTCCGGACGAATCGCGACCTGCATCGCATGCCATCGCCAAACGCGGGACACGGACTATGTTTTCGGGTCATGGAACGAAATTGATCGTCAGCCCTGAAACGCGTTTTGAGTCTGTAGGGTGCGTGCAGCGATAGCGGAACGCACCTTCCGCACTCACTCGAAATGCTTGAATTCATCACCATGCCATTCGCTGGAGCTCCCCCAATCAACGGAATATTCGCCCGCAGCGACATATCGGTGAAACGACGACCACGACCAATCACTCACTCGCTCTACCAAGCCGTGTTTGAGTGGATTGACGTGAACGTAATCTACGCATCTCTTGAGGTCACGTTGGTCTCGGCAAGTATGCTCAAAGAACCGACGTTGCCACACGCCGTGTTCCCCACGTTTCTGGCGGCTTTCCGAGCGAAGTTTCGTAGCACCACCGTGTCGCAGCCACGTTTTGGTGAAGATCGTCTTGATCCGCTTCCAGCGAGTAGAGAAATCTGTATCACCGTGTGGTAGTTCCAGGACGGTGTGTAGGTGGTCTGGTAGTAATACGATCGCCACGACATCGAATGCCAGCTCTTGACGTACTTTGTCGAGCGATTCTCGAAGCGAACGTCGGCCGAGGTCTGTTATCAGGATCCGTTGTCGTTGATCGGTTGCGACAGTGAAAAAATAAGTCTGGCCGATGTGGTTGCGTCGATACTTGCTCATGGGTGTATCGTATCAGGGCTTGGAGCATTTTACATGTCGGCGGGTTAGATGGTGCGTTTCGCTTCGCTGCACACACCCTACACTGTGAAAAAGTGGCCAAAAAAAGTGCTCGCTATTGCTGTGTAGATGTCGATAATCGGTGTGCACATGGAATTGGTGATCTTTGATAATTCGAACTGAATCGTTAGCCGCGGATTGTTTCTAAGCTGCGCCCGTCAGGGATGGAAACAATAGGGCGGAGTTTTTTCCGCTTAGGCTCTGCCGATTGCCTGCGATTGTAGATCGGTGCTAAACCGGCGAAGGAAAAAATAGTGAAGGCTGGCGGGAGAGAATCACGTCGCTTGAACCCAATATTCGAGGAGTTGTTTCCCTGGAGATAACCGTAGAGCTTGTGTTTTCCGTGCTGTGGGTGAGATGGTCGGGAAAAAAGTGGTCGATTTTTTCCCCAAAGTGAGATGTCGGGTTTCGGGAAACAATTATCCAGCCGGCAGGTCCCAGGCGGAAGCTCCTGACTGCGTGCTACCGACGTATCGGGCGCGGTAGTCGCACCTCGGGGGAGGCGATATGATGGCGGGTTGATTGGCAGCGCCGGGGCCGCGACCTTGAAGATACCGACGACCGGCCTGCTGTTGTACGAACACTGAACCCTGAACCTTGAATCCTGAACCCGATGAAAACTGACGAATTACGGGAAAAGTATCTGGCCTTCTACGAGACCAAAGGGCACCGGCGCCAGCCGAGCGACGTGTTGGTGCCGACCTGGGACCCTTCGGTGCTGTTCACGCCGGCGGGGATGAACCAGTTTAAGGATCATTTTTTGGGGAAGGTGAAGCTTGATTTCACCCGCGCTACGACCTGCCAAAAGTGTTTGCGAACCGGCGACATCGACAACGTGGGCCGTACTGCCTATCACCACACTTTCTTTGAGATGCTGGGGAATTTCAGCTTTGGCGACTATTTCAAACGCGAGGCAATCAATTGGGCTTGGGAATTTCTCACAGACAAGAAATGGTTAGGCATCGATCCCGAGCGACTGAGCGTGACAGTCTATAAGGACGACGACGAGGCAGCCGAAATTTGGGCAAACGACTTGAAGCTACCCGCGGCTCGCATTGAGCGGATGGAGGAGGACGAGAATTTCTGGCCCGCCAGCGCGCCCAGCCAGGGGCCCGATGGTGTGTGTGGGCCCTGCAGCGAGATTTATTTTCATCCCGACCAGGGCAAGTCGGTCGAGATCTGGAACCTGGTATTCACGCAGTTCAACCGGGTGGGCGATCCGCCCGACAACTTACGACCCTTGCCCTCAAAGAATATCGACACGGGCATGGGTTTGGAGCGCACGGTTGCCACGCTGCAAGGCGTGCCGACGAATTATCACATCGACAACCTGCTGCCAATCGTTGAAACGGCCGCTGAGGTGTGCGGTGTAAAGTATGCGTTGGAAAGCGAAGACGGGCGACGGCTGCGGAGGATCACCGACCATGTGCGAGCTTGCACTTTCGCCGTGCATGAGAACGTTTATCCGGGCGCGAACAAGGAAAAGTACGTCGTCAAACGATTGTTGCGACGGGCGGTGCTCGACGGGCATCAACTGGGACTCCACGAACCGTTTCTGTTCCAGCTCGTGCCAAAAGTCGTCGAAATGATGAAAGGTGCTTATCCTGAATTGGCCGAGACGACCGACCGCGTCGCGAAGGTCATCGAAAAAGAAGAAGCCAACTTTTTTGGTACGATTGACGACGGATTGCAACGCATCGAGCGGGTTTTTGAAGAGATGCGGAGCGAGAATCGGGTTCGTGTGGAGGGCGCGGCAGCGGCTGAGTTGTATCAGACCTACGGAGTACCGCCGGAGCTGTTTGAAGCTGTGGCCGCTGAACACAATCTAACCTTCGATTGGGATGGCTACTCCCGGGCAATGGAAGCTTTCGGCGAAGTTTCCGGCAAGGTGCAACATACGGTAATGGGCGCGAAGGGCCCAATCGACTCGCTCAAGCACGCGTTGCATAGTACTGAGTTTCTGGGTTACGAAGCGACTGAGGCTGATGCCGTGGTAAAGGGCATCATTGCCGGTATGCCTCCGGAAGATCACCTGTGCGACTCGATGCAGGAAGTCGGCCACGAACAGACGGTGCGTGTAGTGCTCGATCGCACACCTTTTTACGGAGAGAGCGGCGGGCAGGTTGGCGACCATGGTCGGTTGGTTGGTGAAGGGTTTGAGTTTCAAGTGGTCGACACGCAAAAGGATGGCCAGCTGGTGATCCATCATGGGCACCTGACACAGGGAGTGATGCACGAGGGAGCCAAGGTAAGAGCGGTCGTCGATCCGGAACGGCGCGCAGGGATTCGCCGGGCCCACTCGGCTACGCACATTTTGCATCATGCGCTGCAACAGCATTTAGGCACCCATGCCCAACAGCAGGGATCGAAGGTCGATGACGACTGGCTGCGGTTCGACTTCACGAACCTGAGCCCGGTTGAGAGCCAACAGTTGACCGACGTCAGTGCTGATGTAACGAAGCGAGTCGCGGCTGCTGAACCGATTCGTTGGGATGTTTTGCCGTTGGCTGAAGCTCGAAGTCAGGGAGCGATGATGCTCTTCGGCGAGAAGTATCCCGATCCGGTCCGGATGGTTTCGATGGGCGACTTTAGTAAAGAACTTTGCGGTGGCACGCACCTAGAGAGTACAGCGGAGGTCGAAGCATTTGAGATTCTTAGCGAAGAAGGTGTTTCCGCTGGCACCCGGCGCATCACAGCGTTGACTGGTCGCCGTGCTCAACAGCATGGCGAGCAAATCAGTAGTGCATTGGAACAAGCCGCCGAAGCTATGGGCTGCGCGCCCACTGCCGTGCCAAGCAACGTGCGAGCTCTGCTGGAACAGCAGCGAGAGTTGCGAAAGATGCTCGCTTCGGGGGAGACTCCTGCTGCGGCCGAATCGGGTGGGATGTCGACGGTCGTTACCAAAGAGAAACCTACTCGCTCTATGGCGAAAGCCCTGCTAGCCGAGGCCGCTCACTTGCTATCGGTTGCACCGCTGTCCGTGCCCGGACGAGTTGCAGCCGTGGTGGAGGAAGTGCAAACACTTCACGATCGGTTGGAGCAACGCGCATCGGCGGGGCCAATTACGGCCGACAGCCTGCTTGAGTCGGCAGTAAAGCTGGGCGACGCCACGATTGTGGTTGCCGAAACGCCCACCGCTGAGCCGAATCTCATGCGGCAGTTGATCGACCAAATTCGACAAAAAGCGGGTTCCAGCGCAGTGCTACTGGCTAGCAGCGAGGGCGACGATAAGGTGACGCTCGTCGCGGGAGTTTCGAAAGATTTGCAAGACCGCGGCGCCCACGCGGGTAACTGGGTAAAGCCGGTCGCCCAAACGCTTGGCGGTGGTGGCGGCGGACGCCCCGATATGGCCCAAGCCGGTGGCAAGCAGCCTGGTAAGCTACCAGCTGCTTTGGAAATGGCGCACGAGACGATAGCGAAAATGCTCGGGGCCCAAATTAGCGGTTAGCAGGCACCTCTTGCCCCGACAGGGGGCGATAGCACCGTGCAATATTCCTATCTTCGCTAAAATATTGAACCGATGCGCGACTTGTTACGTAGCAAGAATTCGTTCGGATTTCGCTTGTAATACAATGGCTGATGGGCGTAGGATGCGCATTCAGCTGGACTTGCCCCCATGGATTGACCCCGAGCTTTTCGCTTGCCTCTTCACTCGTACGGAAACTGGAGTCCTTCGATGACAAAGCTGATGGGAAGAAAGGAAATGGAAGTCGTACGCGGCCCGGACTGGTTGTTCGTCCGCTTGCGAACCGATCCTGCGCGACTGGACCAAGTTGCCGAACGGTTGTGGGCTCTGTTGAACAAACATTTCATCTATCGTTTGGTGTTGGAGATGGATGAAGTCGAGTTTTTCCCAAGTGTGTTAATGGGCCAATTGGTAATGTTGCAAAAGAGGATATTGCAGCATGATGGCGCATTGCGACTGTGCGGATTGTCGCCAGAGTGTGAACAGGCACTGCACTTCTGCCGGCTCGATCATACGCTCGCCCGTTTCGATACCCGTGCTGATGCCGTCCGCGGCAGCGCGCTGGCAAAACCAAGATGATCGCGAGTGCTACGACAAACAGCTCTTGCGCAGATCGCGCATTAGTTCGAGTGTTGGTTTGGGCTTTTGGTCGTGATCGAACAACCCGCCGTTGGGAAACTCGTGCGGCACACGATCGTTGAGCTGATTCCACAGCACGATTTGCACCGTCGATCGGGCGATCAACAGCGGCAGCACGGAGTTGGCCCACTGGTGCTGCGGATCGATCTCTCCCTTTTTGCCTTCCGCAATAAGGTCGACGTCGATACCCAGTCGGGCGTGTTCGTCCGGTTGGTTGCTGCTGGGTGCGCAGAGTGTCACCATTAGCGGCAATCCCCACACGCTCCATTGATCCAACAAACGGCCGACTTCGAACGTGGGTCGTAATCCACTGCCTCCTGGCTGGTAACCAACGTTGAGCTCCAGGCCGAATCCCGAAACGCCTAATTCAGCACGCACCAACGCATCGGCATAGTGCACCGGGGCCAGGTCGTCGTCCTGTCCGGCTAGGTACTCGGCCCAGGGTTGGTCGAACGAGACCACGGTCGGTGTTCGCGGGTCGATCTTCTTGACAACTTCTAAAGTCTGCGCGACCAATTGCAGTCGCTGCTCCTCTTCCAGCCCCATCAAGCTGCCATTGTTCACACGCGATGCGACATGCCACAGATGCACTCTGCCACTGTAGCGAGTGACGACCGCCTGTACATGATCGAGCACCAAGCGAGTAAGATTGTCGTAATCGCCTTCCCACAGGTACATCCAATCAGGCACACCCGTGTCGTCCATCCGCAGCAAGGGGCCGGCGGCCACCTTCAGGCCCGACTTCTGGCACCAGGCCAGCTGCTCGTCGGTGTGTTTCCAATCAAACTTCCCCTCTTGGATCTCGATTGCCCGCCAAGCAACGGGCAGCTGAATAATGTTGCAAGCGTCGACAAGTTTCCGACGCAACTTTACGCTCGGAGTCTTTGGATTGAGTGAAACGCCCAGTAGGGCGGGAATTGGGGTTTGTTCTTGCCGGGCGATAATCGCTTGTTGTGCGTAGCAGCGCGCCAGCTCTTCTGCAGCGGAGAGTGCCAAATCGATCGCCCGTGTGGCAGCGGCGGCGGCTTCGGCAGAGTGCTGTTGCGACGTCGCCGCTAGCGAAAACTCGCGAGTGGCGTCTCTCAACAACTCTTGGAATTCTTCGGGCGTCTCCAGCCCGAGCCATTCCCAGATAAACAACCGGTTTCGAATACGATTGATCAGCCCGCGGGCCAGCTCGACTTCCATCTGATAGGGCCGAGGTCGTTCCATCAGGGTTGCGGTCGGCAAAATGCATGGCCCTTTGCCGTCGATCTGCCAAGGCACATAGACGTTTCCCGAGTCGTTCACCGAGCGTTCGACCACCAGCTGGTCGTCTTCCCAGCTGGTGCGAGTCGACCAGGGGATCTCTTCGCCTCCCGCCACGTAAATCCGCTTCAGGGCGTCAGGCGAGATGCGATCTCGGTAGTGAATAGTAAATCGCATCTGGCCCATGGAGCAGTTCCTCGTTGATCGCTGATAGTCTCAGACAGTTTACCAACAATTGTGCCGCCGAGGGATGCCATCCCGCAGCGAGTTGTCCAGGTAGGGGACTGACGATTAGGGCGACTTCCCGGTATATTTGCATCCAGTCGCCGAGCAGGCGGCTGGTCTTCTTTTTGCACCGCAGAAACCGTCATGCCCGACCTCCCGACTTTGGAAACCAACTTGCCCAACTTGCCCTTGAAAAGGGGCAAAGTGCGCGACGTTTACGACCTGGGCGATGCTCTGCTGATCGTTTCCACCGACCGCATCAGTGCCTTTGACTGGGTATTGCCGACCGGCATCCCCGACAAGGGTCGGGTGCTTACGCAGGTTAGCAATTTTTGGTTCAACTTGCTTGAAACACCCCATCATCTGCTGGAAACCGACGTCGAGCGGATGGATTTGCCAGCCGACGCTGATCGGCAAGACTTAGCCGGCCGATCGATTCTGGTACGCAAGACTGAAGTTGTGCCGATCGAATGTGTGGTCCGCGGCTACCTGTCAGGCTCAGGTTGGCACGAGTATCAGCAGAACGGCCAGGTATGCGGCGTCAGGCTACCCGCAGGGCTGCAGGAAAGCGACCGGCTGCCCGAGCCGATTTTTACCCCCGCCACCAAAGAGGAACTCGGCGCGCACGACGTGAATATCTCCTTTGCTGAAATGAGTGATCGAATTGGTAGTGAGTTGGCTACTGAGCTGCGCAGCCGTAGCCTCGAAATCTACAACCGAGGTGCGGAGCACGCCTTGGCTGCAGGTATCATCCTGGCCGATACCAAGTTCGAGTTTGGCCAAGTCGATGGTGAGTTGATTCTTATTGATGAAGTGATGACTCCCGATAGCTCTCGCTTCTGGCCGGCAGACCAGTACGAGCCGGGCCGTGGCCAGGCGTCGTTCGACAAACAGTTCGTCCGCGACTGGCTCAGCACCAGCGGCTGGGACAAAAACAGCCCTCCGCCGGCGCTGCCTGACGAAGTCGTTGCCGGCACGCGTGCTAAATACATCGAAGCCTGCGAGCTAATTACCGGCGCGGCGTTCCCTTGGAAGTAAACAGGGCAAGCTGCAATGCCAGTTTTGGCATCCCCCTTTCGGGGTTTTGTCACTATGCCTGGGGTCCCATGTTTTGGGTCAAAACTCAAGAGTCTTGTCCGCCGTCTTTTCGTAGACGACTGCTAAGTGTGGCTGAACTTCAAGTCGATAGTGACAAAAGGTGCTGAGTTTAGGTCATTTTGTCTTCCTTTCTTTGGACAGAATGATTTAGGGGCTAGGAGCGAGGGATAGCCGCGATGCAACGCATCGCCGGTGAACGACCCTGTCGCTGGCCAGACCGAAACGCATGCGCCATTTTAGAACTTAGCCGGGGAAAGTTCAGCAACATTTATTGGCCAGGGAGTTTGTCACGGAGGGCTCCGAGGTCGCTGAGGAAATTGCTCGTTGTCCAACCCTTATAGGGTAGAATCCATTATTGGTTGCGGACCCAGGGTGCGCCGCTGCGCGGCGACCCTGGGCTTTGGAATGTAACACCTTCGGCGTATGTTTGTGGCCGCTACGCGGTACCCCTTCGAATGTGTTTCTTATCGCCGTGGGGTCATTCCATCAATTCCATTGATGGTTTCTGTACTGCGAAGCAGTTATACTCCACAGCCCAGGGTCGCGCAGCGCACCCTGGGCAAGGGTGCATTTAGCCCTGTATTACCCCACCGGGGTTACACAGATTGGAGCTAGCCAATGTCGCAGTCGTTGGTGCAAGTCTACCTCCACGTTGTCTTCTCAACGAAAGAACGACGCCCCTCCCTGCAAGACAGCGAGTTACGAGAGCGCACACATGCCTACTTGGCCGGCACTTGCCATCAGCTTGGCGCTCCGTCACTCATCGTGAATGGCACGGCGGATCACGTTCATATTCTGTGCCGATTAGCAAAAGTGCTCTCCGTGGCAGACCTGATCAAAGAGTTGAAACGTGAATCGTCGAAGTGGGTCAAGCAAGAGTGTCCTGAGGCGTCGGATTTCTATTGGCAATCGGGTTACGGTGCCTTTTCGATCAGCCCCAGTCATGTCGAGGCTCTCAAGGCATATATCGCGGGGCAGGAAGAGCACCATCGGCAAGAGTCGTTCCAGGACGAGTTTCGTCGTCTCTGCAAGAAGTACGACGTTGAGATTGATGAACGCTACGTTTGGGACTGAGGCTGGAAATTGTGTAACCCCGGCGGGGTAAATTTTATTGTCGATTACGAACCCGGGGTGCGCCGCTGCGCAGCGACCCCGGGCTTTGGGGTATAACGCCTTCGGCGTACCGAGTGCCCTTCGACGAATCGCCGAAGGTGATACCTCTCGCACTTGACACCGATCCCATAGCCAACGCTAGCTGCCCGTGTGGCTGCCTATCCTTCCCCGGTTCACCAGTGTAGAATCGAGGGTTTGTTCGCCTTGCACCGCTGGCGGTAGGGTTCTAACCTTCCGCTGCGAAATGCTAGGTGGACGCGCGGGCGGTACGTCAGCGGTTAACGAGGCTTTGTTAGAGATTGATATGTTGCGCTACCTTACGGCTGGTGAATCGCACGGCAAGACTTTGCTGGCACTGGTGGATGGGTTTCCCGCGGGGGTGACCATCGACACCGATCCGATCGACGTGGAACTGAAGCGTCGCCAGGGTGGGTATGGCCGGGGTGGGCGTCAGCGGATCGAAACCGATAAAGTTGACGTCCGCACAGGCATCTGGAAGGGCGTTACGCTCGGCAGCCCTATCGCGCTGGAAGTAATTAATCGCGATTATAAGCTGGAGCGCCTCGACGACTTGCCGCGACCGCGGCCCGGGCATGGTGATCTAACCGGTGCGGTAAAATATCTGGGCAGCATTCGCGGTGTATTGGAACGAGCCTCGGCGCGGGAAACAGCGGTGCGCGTTGCAGCTGGTGCGCTAGCGAAGCAGTTGCTAGCCGCATTTGATATCAGCGTGTTTGGTTACGTGGTGGAAGTCGGTGGCGAAAAGATTGAACCGACTGCAGGTACGATCGACGAGCTGCGCGCGGTTCGTGACCAGAGCGAGATCTACGGACTCAACCTAGAGCGCGACGCATCGATCAAGCAGATGATCGACGCAGCGGGCAAGGATGGCGACACATTGGGCGGTGTCGTGGAAGTACGAGTCGACGGCGTGCCGTTCGGCTTGGGCACACACGCTCAGTGGGATCGTAAACTCGATGGTCGGCTGGCCCAAGCGGTCATGGCCGTGCAAGCGATTAAGGGCGTCGAGATTGGCCTCGGTTTCGAAGCTGCTCGCCGACCTGGATCTCAGGTGCATGATCCGATTCAATACGACCAAAGCAAGCAAGATACTTCGACACTCGGCTACGAACGACCCACGAACAATGCGGGCGGCCTGGAAGCCGGTATGACCAACGGCCAGCCAATTGTGATTCGCGCAGCGAAGAAACCGATCAGCACACTCGCCAAACCGTTGGCATCCATCAATTTGGATACGAAACAACCGGAAGAAGCGAGCTACGAACGCAGCGACGTCTGCGCAATATCTGCGGCAAGTGTCATTGTCGAAAATGTTGTGGCCTTCGAGATCGCCGTCGCCTTGACCGAAAAATTCGGCAGCGACAGCCTAGACGAAATGCAAGGTCGGTACGAACTATTTCTGAAGATGGCCCGGCAAAGATAGATGAACCAGAAATGATGAGTGATGAATGATGAATGATTAAAGCATGCGGTCTTCTATTCATCAATCATCACTCATCATTCAACAATTCAGTCAGGACAAGGATGTTCTCTCTGCACGAAACTTCGCAACGACGCGTCTGCCGTGTGGCGTTTATCGCGTGTGCCGCGGTGCCTACGTTGATCACACTTGTCTGGATTGCGTATTCGTTGCGACCCTGGCGAGAGAGCGATTGGCAACGCACGCTTTCGCAGCAGCTGCACGTGCATGGCTCAGTTGAAAACGTCATATCGCTTCGCCCTGGCAATCTCCGACTCATAGACGTCCAACTTGCAGACCTGCGGTCTCAGATGCCTCTGGTTGCGCTTAATGAGGTTCGTACTCGATGGCGGGGTTCGGAACTCACACTGATTGCGGACCAACTGCTGATTGAGTCGGCAAGCTTCCCATCGCTCGCCGCGACGCTGGCCACCTGGATGTCGGCAGCTGATCTGCCTGCTGTGCAGCTGCAGGCTAGCCGGCTGAAGATCGAGGGGCCGTCGCAGCAGACGGTCTTGCTGCGTGATGTGCGTATGCAGAGCCAGCAGAAGGCGGGCCAAACTCAGCAGCTTGCTATTCAGGCGATGTTGCTAATGGGGGAGCAACGCGAGGCGGCCCATCCGCTGAAGCTCGTGATTCAGCAAAGCGCAACGCGAACCACAGCAACACTGCACACTGACGCGGGCCGTTTGCCAAGTTGGTTACTTGTTGATGTGCTGCCAAGCGTAGCACGTTGTGACGAAGCGAGTTTCTCTGGTTCCGTGCGACTGGAGGGAAATGCTCGGAACGTTAGTGGCTCGCTTCGCGGGAGGATAGCAGGATTGTCACTCAGCGATTGGCTGGGGCCCGCGTCGCCTCACACCGTTCGCGGCTTGGCACAGGTCGAGTTGGATCAACTCACTTGGAACGGCGACCGAGTGGTTTCGGCACACGGCAATCTGCGCGGGGCAAACGGGGCAGTCGGAGATTCGCTGTTGATCGAGGCTGTGAAACGTCTTTACTGTGTGGCGGGCTCGAATGTCGTCCTGGATTCCGCACCAGATGAGAGGCTATTGTCATTCGACGAATTGGCCTGTGAATTTCACATTTCAGATGCGGGAATCACGCTCAAAGGCAAGTGCGCTTCTTTAGCGATCGATTCGCCTGGGTGCCTATTAACAGCCGGCGGTCGCGCTCTGCTGCTGGAGCCGACCTATTCAAACATGCCGGTGGCACAGCTTGTGCAATTGTTGTCGCAAGCGGCTTCGAGTTGGCTGCCTGCTTCGCAAGAGGCGCACGCTATGGCCGGTAAGCTACCGCTACCGAGTGTCGGTCCTCAAACTCAGAAAGATGTGGCCGAACGGCCGAAAGATTCAAAATCGCGCTGAATAGAATCACTCGCCCAGAATGTCGATAACCGGGCCTCGTAATCGGTCGCCTGCGCGGCGGCCTTGGGCGGCTTGTTTTTTAATTGCCGTATGCTGGGCTAGAAAACGGGCCGGTGTTAATGCATCATGCGACGCCAACTCTTCAAGCAATCGCTCGGCCGTGGCTAGGTTGCCTGCTTCAAACCATTCGAGCGCTTCTGAGTACCGATCAAGATGATTGCTCAGCTGGGGCACATCGCAAGTGGCGTAGGCCGTATAGAGATCCAACTGTTGATTCAAACCAGGGAGGGTCGCAGTGCAGACACGCAGTTGGAAGAAGTCATCCGAGAGTTGATCGTGCGTGGCCTTGGTCATTAACAGCGGAAGTTGCATCTGCTTGGTAGCTGCTTGTACTCGGCTGACGACGTTGACGATGTTTCCTCGCGGAGCGTACTTGATGCGGTTGCGCGTGCCGGCGTTGCCGACCAGTGTCGGGCCGGTGTGGATGCCCACGCTCAACTTTAGGGGCTCGCTCAAACCATATTGCCAGTGTTTACTCGCGATTGGTAACTGCCGCAACATATCCTGCGCTGCCAAGCAGGCGAGCGTAGCGTGATCGGGTTGGTCGAGCGGGGCATTCCACAGGGCTAGAAGCCCATCGCCATAGTAGTCGACCACTTCGCCATGATTGGCCACGACGATTTCAGTAAGCAGCTCCATGACGTCGCCCGACAGGTTGTAACAGTCTGTCGGCGAGAGCAACTCTTCCAATGTCGCGAATCCGCACAGGTCGACCGACAGTAGTGTCACCTCGCGGAGTTGACCAGCGAGACTTTCGGGGTGCTGTAGTAAGTACTGTGCGACAGTCGGTGAGAAGGCCTGCTCCAACAGCACCTGCGAGTGGGCGGTATCTGCTGCTTGATCGAGGTGGGCAACGTGGTTCATGGTTGGTTCCATGGTGGGAGATCCCCGTTCGTAGAGTACGCCCATTAGGCCGTTGGGGGGAATACCTATCACAGCATAGGTCACGGTTAATGAGCTTGCGTCTGGCGACGCCAGCAAAATCGCTACAACCTGCTGCTAGCAAGATCGAGCGAGAACTGATCGAGGAGTTTCACCCTAGAAACCAGCTGCGAAATAGCAGGGGAGCAGGCTCTGGTAAGGCAGCTTAAATACTCTTATTTTTCGGATCAGCCGCAGTGCGTTAGCACCCGTTTCAGGAAGGAAAAACCGGACGCTAACGCGTGGCGGCTAATTGCTACCAACCCGAATCTTTAGCGGTGACAAAGCACTAGAGACAACTAAAGTCGTTGCAGAGTGAGGCCACCATCGACGACCAGCACATTGCCGGTGGCGTAGGAGAATTCGCCGCGCGCGAGGACGGCCACAGCTCGGCCGACGTCGTCGGGAGTTCCCCAACGAGATTCAACCGCGATACCATCGGCGATGAGTTGGTCATATTTCTCTTGGACTACGGAAGTCATGTCGGTGGCGATGATACCGGGGCGGACTTCGTAGACTTGAATTCCGAATTCAGCCAGCCTTATCGCCCAGAGAGTAGTCGCCATCGCGACGCCGGCCTTGCTGATACAGTAGTCGCCCCGAGATGCGCCAGCGACAGTAGCGCTAACTGAGGAAACATTAACAATGACGCCCGCAAAGCTTTCGTCGGCTTGCTTCTGTTCGGCCATCCAGCGGGCGACCAGCTGGGTGAGAAAGAACGGGCCTCTAAGGTTGATGCTCAGCAGTCGATCGAAACTTTCTTCCGTGGCATCCATGAGGTCGTGCCGCACTTTGGCAGCGACGCCGGCATTGTTTACCAAGACGTCGAGCCGCCCGAACAGCGCACGAATTTGATCGACCATTTCTTGTCGACTGCCGGTATCGGCCACGTCGGCCTGGCAATACAGAACGTCGGCGCCTAGGGCGCGCAGTTCGTCGAGTACCTCCTTGACGTCAGGCTCATCTCGACGGCCATTGATTGCTAAATCGAATCCGCTCTCGGCTAGTCGCCGGGCGATGCCCAATCCGATACCGCGACCACCGCCTGTTATTAATGCTACTTTTTTTCCGCTGCTGGCCATAAGGGGCTCCATCAACCGGCTGATCCGAAGAATGTGTAATACGGCGCTTGCTCGGCTGCGCGTTTCAGGTAGAGCGCCAGCTCGCGGGCGTGGTAGTCGCCCCACATGCTCGATTCTCCACAGGGCACTTTGCGACCGGTTGGCACGTGGTCCCAACGATTGGGATGATGATAGATCGAGTGTAAGATCAAACCTTCGTGCGAGCTGTCGGTCGACAGGTACGTTTCGCCTAGCAAGGTGTCAGCTACAGTGAGACCAGCTTGCCAATAGCGGCCCCCGTTTTCGGCGTCTCCCGTTTCGCTCTGGTACTTGCCGTAGCGCAACAGCCCTTGCGCCGCGATCGCCGCGGCCGAACTATCGACGGGCTCGAAATCGTTGAAAGGGTCGGCAGGTCGGTTGAGGTAGTCGCCCAACTGCGCGAGGCCAGGTGCACCCGTGTCCCAATAGGGCACACCGCAGGAAGGTGTGTGTTCCAGATAGAAATCGCAAGTGGCCGAGGCTGCCCGGGAAAAGATGGCTTCGATCTGGTCACGGCCACCGAGTTGCGCTAATTCGTCGTCGCTTTGAGTCTGTAGCCATTCCAAGAGCTCAGCGAAGCCAAGCATTGCCCACGCCAGTCCGCGGGTCCAGGTACTAAATGCCGAGTATCCCTGCTGTGTCGAGGGACACCGGTAATCGCCGTTGTTGGAGTTGAATACCGATTCGTGCGCGGTGCGGCCACGCAGATCGTAGCCGTCGCGATCTTCACCGTACCAAATATTATAACGGGCCGTCGATTTTGCGTGGTCCACCAGCCGGGCGAGCAAGTCGATACGCTGGTCGCGTTCACCCATCAACACATGGCCCAACTGGTGCGACAGTGCCAGCGCGCGGCAGGAACGTATGGTGTCGACAAACAACGACTGGGGGCCATTGAACGAATAGATATAACCACCGCCGTCGGAGGTCACCGACCAACGGGCCGCCTGCACTGCGCCGGTTACCTTTAGCGCAAGCTCGTAGAAGGCGCGTTGCCAGGCGTCCTCGGGCAGACGCCCTTCGTTCATCAGCCGCCGCAAGTTTCCGTAAGTGCTGACGTTATTGAACCCATGGTCGTGCACTCCGATATGAGTGAGATGTGGAGCCATCACTTCGAGGGTCTGCTGCCTACCGAGCTCCAGAAAGCGATCGTCGCCAGTGGCATCAAACTGTAGTAGCGCCGAGCCATATTGAAAGCCTTGCGTCCACTCGGTCCACCCTTTTGCCGTATACCGGCCCGCGACGGTAAAGACTGGCGAAGCTGAACCAGGCGGGGAGCTCTTTTCGATAGCGTCGATGCAATCGGCCGAGGCAGCCCAAAACTTCGCCAGTTTTGGTAGCAAACCGGCCGGCTGAATTTGGTCGTTGATTTCAATCATAGTAGGCAATTGTCACAGAAGCACACCGTTTAATCAACGTGGCTGTACGAGCCGAGAGTAGGTAGTCGGCAGGCCTCGGAATGACATGAAATGCTGTGCAATCGCAGTTCAGGAACTGCTTCTAGGTGATTTGCGTCACCGTGCCAGCCAGACAGCGCTCGATGCTTAAGTCCGTTTCTAGCAGAAGTGCGCCATAGTTGTCGATGCCGCGGCATACACCGGTAAGTGAGCCAGTGGGGGTGTCGACGTGCACTGTATGACCATCGAGCAAGCAGCGCTCTTGCCATTGTTGCTGCAGCTGAGTCTTACCCTCACGAAGCTCGTTCAAATGCAGTTCGAACTGCTGAAGTATGGTAATAAGCAATTCGACGCTGCTAAGCTGCCCACCGGCCACATCGCAAAGAGAGGTCGCGATTGCACGCAATTCATCCGGTGCGTCGGAGATTGAATTGTTGACATTTAAACCAATGCCGACGACCAGCGCACCGTTGCTGCCACTGATCGCTTCGACGAGGATGCCGCAGACTTTGCGGCCGCGCAAGTATACGTCGTTTGGCCATTTGAGTTGTGCCGCTTCAGCTCGAATAGAGTTCTCGATCGCATTTCCAACGGCCAGCGCGGCAAGCAGGGACGTCTGAGGCAGGCTGACAGAAGGCAGCGAGAGCGATCCATTTGGCATCAGCAAAGAAAAGGTCAAGGCTCCCGCGTTCGACCACCATCGATTCTCCCCCCGCCCGCGGCCGACTGTTTGTCGAGCTGCGAGCACGAGTGTCGTGTTAAGCTGGTTGCCCTTTTGCCGAGCGAGCTGCAACGACCGATCGTTAGTCGAGTCGAGTTCCAAATGATAGTCGATATCGTTGACGAGGGATTCCGCGACAACGCGCTCGAGGTCGACTGGCAAAAACTCGCTGCCGAAAGGTTGGTTGGATGGATCTGCCATGGCTGTAATTGCGAGAATATAAAGAGACTAAAGGAAGTAGAACGAGTTTACCCTGTTTTGCCTCTTGAGCGAAGCCAACGAAATAGCGCCACACAGCACTTTCAACTTATGGAAATCTGACACAATAGATCATTTTCAAGAATTTTCTTGTAAGTCAATGCTTGGACGAGGTACCAATACTCCTGAACCCTGAAAAAAGTCTTGTAACATGTAACGAAGATCAATTGTCCTAGTTCTTGAAGTGGTTTGGCGAGCTTGGCTCGTCAGACTGAGAGAGCGTGCGCTTACACCTTCGCCAATGTGGAACAGGGCGAATGTCCTTACTTACTGCGAGGTTTCGAATATGAACGCTCAGCGTTGTACTTTGCCCCTAGTATTAATAGCTTTGATTTATTCGGTCAGCGTATCGATCTCGTCGTCTCAGAACCTGTCCCAGAACCTGACGGATGAGTGGGAAGAGAAAACGACTGAGCTTTTAGCGAAACTTCAAGAAGCGGTGGCGGACGACCTTGTCGTTGATGCAAACCTTCGCCGTCGGTTGGTTGGTCACTACCAATTAGCGCCGGATTTTATTTTTGATGTTCGTGATCGTGATGGCCGTTTGATGGTTGGTATTACTAATCAACCTACCCAAGAAGTTTTTCCAAATTCTCCTAGTCTTTGGTCGTATCGTGGAATCGATGCCACACTTGAGTTCAAACTGACAAAAACCGGCCCTGCCAAGAGTCTGGTCCTGCATCAAAATGGTATAGAACAGACCGCTCGCCGATTGCCTGAGAAGAAGAGGTACCCGAAGCGTTCTCCTTTCACAGGTGTCCGGTGGGAAAAACGCGAACCGGTGGTCAAGATTGACGAGCAGTGGTACAAGCTTATCTCGCTCGACGGGATTACTGCCAAGAAAATCGTGGCTTTCAGCCGACGCAATTTCAGAAACAAATGGCAGAAGCGATTCGAAGAAGACATCGTGGAGTTGTTATCGCGCATGGGGCATCCGCCACAGGATGCTGTCACGCTCGTTGTTCAATCGCTGAAATCAGATCAGACGCAGACCCTGGAAGATGTTCCTATGACGGAAGCGAATCGCCGGGTGATTTGGGCTGCGGCCAATTCCAGAGCGAGTGGGGGATCAAAGCCAAGCGAAGATCTTGAGTTTGATGCGAGCGATCTTGCCATCGATGAAAAGCTGCGTAGCCGTTTGGCAGGTCGCTACCAATTGAATCCGAGTTCTATTATTGATGTATTTGATCGTGACGGGCAGCTAATGGTTGGCGCTACCAATCAAGCCAACCTAGAGGTTGATCCTGATTCGCCCACACGATGGTCCTGCCGTGCGGTCAAAGCCATGCTTGAATTTAAGCTGACCGAAACCGGGCCCGCTGAGAGCTTGGTTCTCCATCAGAGTGGCGCTAAGCAAACCGCTCACAGGATCAGGAACGATCTCGCGATTGATGCAAACCTTCGCCGCCGGTTGATAGGTCGTTACCAGCTAGCGCCGGATTTTATTTTTGATGTTCGTGATCGTGATGGCCACATGATGGTTGGTATTACTAACCAATCGACCCAAGAAGTCTATCCGGACTCTCCCACTCGATGGTCCTACCGAGGGGTCGACGCCACGCTTGAATTCAAAATTTCAAAAACCGGTCGTGCCAAGAGCCTGATTCTCCATCAGAATGACGCTAAGCAGGTCGCTCGACGAATTAATTGAGCGATCGATGTTTCGGGTGTTGGCCTGGTAGGATAGGCCGGTGAGGACTTGCGTGCAGGACGAGGATCAGGAGTCTCTGTTCTTAAACTGGCTTGGCGAGCATGGCTCGTCGGTCATGAAGGTGGCGCGCGCCTATACCCTTACTAGCGAGGAATGTCAGGACCTCGCGCAGGAAATCCTACTTCAGGGTTGGCGGTCATTGCCAAAATTCGAGGGCAAGGCAAGCCCCGCGACGTGGTTCTACCGTGTGGCACTACACACCGCCATGAATTGGCATCGCAAAGATAAACCACGTCGGTCGAGGCAGAAACCGCTGCTGGAAGTGCAAACGATAGTGACTGATGTTTGTGACAGCGCCGAGCAAACTCAGCAGCGAGAGACCGTGGAGCAGCTCTACCAGGCAATTCACCAGTTGCCAAAAACTGATGCTGCTTTGGTACTACTGTATCTGGAAGAACTTAGTTATCGAGAGATGGCCGATGTTTTAGGCATCTCAGAGAGCAACGTGGGCGTGAAGTTGAACCGGGCGAAAAAGGCTCTGAGCGAACTGATGAAAGGGCAGTCACATGATTCCTGACAGCCAGAAGAATCCTAACGGGCACACTGACCCTGACAGTTACCAACAGGCATGGCAGGCACAGTCCTCGCAGTCGCGCGTCACGATCGATGCCGACCTGCTCCTGCAAGAAGTGCAGCGTAACGAACGAGATTTCCAAGCGATTATTTTCCGTCGAGATTTCGGTGAAGTAGCAATAGGCCTGATAATGCTGCCGGTGTGGTTCTATCTAGGCGTCACTCAATCATTGCCCTGGACATGGTACCTCACCGTGCCAGTTCTCGTGTGGGTGGTCGGATTCGTGCTCGTGTATCGCATGCGCCACAAGCAGGAGTGCAGCAAGCCAGATGAGCCGCTGCTTCATTGTGTGCAGCGTTCCTTGATCGAGGTGGAGAATCAGATCTGGTTGGTGCGCAACTCTTTCTGGTGGTACATACTGCCGTTTGCAATTTCAATCCTGGCGTTCACTTTTCATGTGTCCTGGTTGAGGTCGAGAGATTGGTTGGACGCACTTGACGACGTGAACTCTGTTGTTTTTATCGTTTTCGTAGCGATATTTTATTTTCTCTATTACAAAAACCAGGTCGCTGTACGTTGGCAACTTGAACCGCGTCGCCAGGAATTGTTGAAGCTGCTTGCCAGCCTCGGAGATGAATCGACCGATGTGCCTACACATGCAATGCATCCGATCAGGCCAGAGGCGCAGCTGCGCTGGTTATTCGTTGCTGGCCTCTGTGTCTCGGCGATTCTGTTTTTTCCCCTGTTAGGTGGAGTAACCGAGTCCAACTACGATGGTCCTCCTCAAAGCAGCGGCTCCGCGGGCGACTGGCTGGCGAGCTTGATTTCAGAACAATGCAAAGAGAAGAATCTGGTTGGCCTCGCTGCGATGGTGATCGTCGACGGGCAAGTCGAGGCGGCTGCGGCCCACGGAGAGCGGATGTTTGGCAGCGACGTGCCACTTGAAATCACCGATCGCTGGCATCTGGGAGGGATCACTAAATCAGTCACGGCCACGATGATCGCGCGACTGATTGAGGCAGGCAAAATGAAATGGTCGGACACCGTGGGCGAGAGCTTCCCCGACGCGCAGGTGCACGAACAGTGGAAGCCTGTCACGCTTAAACAACTGCTGACCCACACCGCAGGTGCACAAAAGTACTTTTCCTTAGCGGTGCGTCGGATACATCCCCCTCTCGGTCCTGAATCTACCGAGGCGCGTCGAGAAGCGGTGCTAGAGGTAGTTGCTCGCAAACCTGAACACACTCCCGGTACGAAGTTTGCCTACTCGGGTGTCGGCTACACGATTGCAGGTGCGATGGCGGAGAAGGCCACGGGCGTCAACTGGGAAGATCTATTGAAACGAGAGGTGTTCGAACCATTGGAACTGACTGAGGCAGGATTTGGCCCGCCCAAGAGTGCCGACGAAACGCTCGAACAACCGCGCGGTCACAGAACGCGTCTCGCGGGGAAATTTGCCGTGGACGACCAATACGATAATACAACAATTGTTGGCCCTGCTGGCATTGTTCACATGTCGCTGCGTGATCTCTGTACTTATACCGGGGAACACCTGCGCGGCGAATTAGGCGATGGCAAGTTGCTCTCCGCCGAAACTTACCAACTTCTGCACACACCTGAGCTCGACGGTCGCGCCTGCGGCTGGGTGGTTCAGGAACCAACATCCGACATCCCGTACACAGCGTACTGGCATAACGGAGCGAACACAGCGTGGTACGCACTAACAGTATTCATCCCCGAGAAGAACATGGTGGTCGCCGTCACATCGAACGACGGCGACTATGGGCTGGCAGAAGCCGCCGCCTGGGAGATTGTCACTGCAAGTGTCAAACAGTTCGATGTTGATACCGATGCTGAGCGTCGCAAGATCCTGCCACACGACGAAATCCAGGAGGGGACAGTCTATCCAAAGAAATCCCCCTTTGCCGCGGTGCGATGGTCGAATCGTGAACCAGAAGTCAAAGTTAAAGATGAGTGGTTTAAGCTCGTGTCGCTAGACAATCTTCCCATCGCTGAGATTTTGGCTTTTAGCCAAGAGACTTTCGAGAACAAATGGCAAATGCGATTCGAAGAGGATCTGGTCGAGCTGCTCTGTCGTATGGGGCATCCCCCGCAGGACAGCGTCAAGTTAGTAGTACAGTCGCTGAATACTCCCGAGACGCAGGTCTTGGAAGACATCCCGATGACAGAAGCGAATCGTTGGGCAATAAAGGCGGCGGCGCTAGCCCGAGAGAGTGCTGAGCCCTGACCCAGAGTTGAGCCTGAGGGAGATCGACCGAAGGCAATGAACGCGGTTCGTTTCGCATCTGCAGCGAAACGATCAGCGCGCCCACACCGAACTACCATCGGTATTCTTCTCGAGGTCGATCGACTGTCTAGAACTCGCTCTCGCAGGGTGGGTGGGCGGAATTTTCTTATCAGCAAAAGCGAGCTAACACAGGAGAACAACAATTCTACCGTATTTTTCCTCCTGAGCGAAGCCAATGACATTTTGCCTTCGATGTTAGCATCTGATTTCCATATCTTGATCAATGAATGAACGGAGCAAGATCAGTTGGACCCTAGAATTGAATAGCTACGCTAGGTTAGAATCTGAGAACGAACTTAGCGAGGACCACTTTTTCGAGGCACATCCTCTGAAAGGCTCTTGATGACTACTCGGCGCGATTTTCTCAGACAAACCGCAGCCACCAGCGCTGCCTTTTCCGTTCCGTTCATGTGGACCAACCGTAAGGCCCGCGCCGAGCGCGCCGCGACGGACCTGCGGATTGGAGCGATTGGCGTCGGCGGTAGTCGAGGTGCTTACAATCAGGGGGGCCATATTGCCCATAGGGCAGCGAAATTCGGACAGATGGTTGCCGTGTGCGATGTTGACGACTTGCATACCGACGAATTCAATCAGAAATACGAGGGGAAGCTCAACACTTACCGCGATTATCGAGACATGTTGGAAAAGGAGAAGCTCGACGTCGTAACAATCGGCACTCCCGACCACTGGCATGCGGCGATTTCTATCGCTGCATTACGCGAGGGGTGCGACGTATATTGCGAAAAGCCGCTGACGCTAACGATCGACGAAGGGATTGAAATCGAAAACGTCGTCCAAGAGACGGGCGGGGTTTTTCAAGTCGGCACCCAGCAGCGCAGCGAGTATAACCTCGATTTCTTAAGAGCAATCGCCATCGTGCAGAGCGGTCGGTTGGGAAAGCACGTGAATGCGCATTTAGCGATTGGCAAAGGCGTAGTCGGTGGTCCATTTACCACCGGGCCTGCTCCGGAAGATTTGGATTGGGAATTATGGCTCGGTCCTGCGCCGGCGGCCGACTACAGCCTCGAGCGCCGCAAGGATTTTCGCTGGTTCTTTGATTACTCGGGTGGAAAGATGACCGACTGGGGTGCCCATCATATCGACATTTCGCAATGGGCACTCGGTTTTGATAAAGCTGGACCAGTTAAGGTGAGCGGGACTTGCGAATTCCCACCACTTGTGCCGGACGGTTTTGAGTGGAACGCTTACCTTGATGGCGAGGCAAATTTACCAAACGCGTTCAATACCGCCGATAGCTTTAGTGTCAAGCTACAGTATCCTAACGAATCGATCCTCACTGTGAGTGATCATGTCAAGCGAGACGATGGGACCGAATTTGACAACGGAATTCTCCTCGAAGGAGAGGAAGGGCGGATTTTTGTCAATCGCGGAAGATTGAGCGGTAAGCCCATTGATGAGCTGACCGAATCGGACCACCAAGAAATCCAGGACAGAGTGGTCGAACTCTACAAAGGCAAAGAACCTGGACGTGATGGCGGGCACATGCTTAACTTCTTCGAATGCGTGCAAGATCGCAGCGAGCCGATTTCCGACGTCGCCACACACCACCGCACAATGACATCCTGCCATCTGGCGAACATCGCACTGATGTTGGATCGCGATCTTAATTGGGACCCTGACAAGCAGCAATTCGTCGACGACCCGGACGCCGATAGGTTTCTTACCCGCCGCCGACGCGATGGATACCCCCTGGCCTAGCAGTTGTGTGCCAAATCGCAGGCCATTTTCAAGGGAGAATTGAGAAATATCATGTTTCTCATCAGAATCCTTGCCCCGTGCGTTTTCGGCTTTTAGACTAGATATAGGTGCTGGGTGCCGCATTGGCCCCGGTTTTTTTATTCAGTGTCGGCTAAGCCGATACCAGTTGTTGGACTCAAAGTTCTAATGCCTTCTCACTAGGGTGTTCGTCGCCCACCGGTGGCGGTTTTCTTATCGCTTGAGATAAGTGAACAGGTTTTTCGCGGCCGCTACCCATCTTTGCGACATGCACCAGCCCTGCGCTGCTACGCAATGATTGCACGTACGCTTTCGTGGCAGAGTTGTTCCACGTCTTCTTAGAGCCATGAAGTCAAAAAGACTTCTTAGAGAGAGATCGGCGTGTAACTGGGCTAACTTGTGAGGAGCAACATAGTTAGATCGAGAATACATTGAAATACGAACTGGAGAACATTTGATGATGCGAAGCTTTGTGATATTCGCCGTCGCCTTATTGGTTGCGACTCAGGGCGATAGAGAATGCTCGGCTTTACAGGTTTGGGATGGGCCGAAGATTATTTTCTCGAAGGCTGCGTCTGCTGACGTCTCACAGCCTGAGAATCAGGACCGGATCACGGACAATGTTTGGCTTACTCGCGCTGACATTCGTGGTATTTACAATATCCGTTCCGAAGCGAGTTATGCGAACTTTGTCAGTCCTGTCGACACTGAATGGTCGTTTGGCACGACCGATAACCTTGGGGCGCTCATTTTTGAAGATTGGCAAAATGCGATCGGATCCAATCCTCCCACATCGCTCGAAGAAGACATGGTGTTGCACTTGATCACGGATGATATTTATATCGACATTAAGTTTCTTACCTGGGGAGAGGGGTTCTCCGCAGGCGGGTTTTTCTCTTACGAACGCTCGACACCCATCCCGGAACCGGCGGCATTCGGAATGCTTCTAATCGGGTTGGGATACTTGGGATCGGTTCGTCGCCATCGCTAGATCTTAATTGGCTATTCGCCCTTTGGAGTCTCGCTCTGAGTTTAGTAAGGATGGTCACGCCCAAGCCATCTAGAGTATGATGTCCGCGATAGATGAATCGGTGCGGCAGATTCAAACCGCGAGATATCACTGAGAAGCGATCGGGCGACGGACATGGCTCTTTGGGATGACTATTTAAGCGTTCGAGTTGCAACCGTTTCGCCTGCACAGTTAAGACATGCTGATGTGGTCGGGCAACTAGCCGAATTACGGGCAGTTCGCCCTGAGGCAATGTCTGTCGCTGAACTGGGGCAGTCGTTCGAGGGACGTTCGATTTCTTGCGTTACCCTGGGCAAGGGACCGCGACACGTGTTGGCCTGGTCACAGATGCATGGCGACGAGCCAACGCACACTGCTGTGCTGCTCGATCTGATTAATTTTGTGCAGCGCTGCCCCGATCATCCAACGGTCCGGGCGATTCTTACCGGCACTACCCTACATCTTATCCCGATGCTCAATCCCGACGGAGCTCAGCGCTGGACGCGCCGCAACGCGCAATCAATCGACGTCAACCGCGACGCGCTTCATTTGCAGAGCCCCGAAGGGCGGCTGCTCCGACAGGCGGTCGAGAGTTTCCGGCCAAAGTTCGCACTGAATCTCCACAACCAGCGGCCGAGAACTTCTGTGGGCGATTCGCCACCCCGAGTGGCCGCCGTATCGTTACTCGTGCCGCCGATCGATGCCACTGAAACCGAGACCCGGTGGACACGTCAGGCAAAGCAAGTCGCGGCGAGTTTCTTACGTGCAGTGAGTCCACATTGTCCAGGCATGATCTCGCGTTACGCCGCCGATTTTATGCCGCGCTGCTTTGGCGAATGGGTACAGCAACAGGGTGTTGCTACGCTAACGATTGAGGCGGGAGGTTGGCTGACGCCCGATCTAGATGCGTCTCCGTTAGTGCAGGTGCACTTTGTGGGATTAGTAAGCGCTCTGGAGGCCGTGGCAACCGACGACTACCTGCAGGCTAATCCGGAAGAGTACGACGCTCTGCCGCGCTCGGGCGAACACGATCTGTTCGATGTGATGATTCGAGGCGCTACGCTGCTTAGCGGCGATACTCCGCAAGCGCTTACTGCAGATTTGGGTATCAATGAAGCCGGGCATGCAGGGCCTTGTGCGCAGAGTGAAGGTGGCCGGATCGAGGATTTGGGCGATCTGTGTGTGACGACAGGTAAGAAGTTGATCGATGGAACGAACCTTGTTTGCATGCCAGGCAGAATTGTCTTCGAGCAGGAAGTTTCGCCAGGTAACTTCCCCGACGAGAATAAGGTGCGGCAGCTATTGTCCTTGGGCGTAACGACGGTCATCGGGCAAGTCGATTTGTCTGATGTTGCAGCCATTGAACTGATGGAGCAACTTTCTGGGAATCATGATCTCCCTATCAACTTAGGTTGGATCGCAAAAGTCGTCGCGGCACACTCCGAAGCGTCTCAACAACGGCTAGAGCGCGCCGTTTCCTTAGGTATCTTGGGAGTCCTGGATGAGAGCGTCCCTACCGAGGCTAGTCGTTTCTTGGAGCGGTTTCGAATTCCACTTTTTGCGCAACAAGATCTCCCTATTAGTAATAGCGCGTCTGATTCGTTCGAGGGCATTGCTCGACAGACGCTTAAATTCGCTCAACGGTTGAAAATCGGTAAGCGAGGGGCAATACGGATGGGCTCTGCGGCTGACCTCATCTTTATGCGATTATTAGGTTCGCCGGATTCAAGTGCAGCGATTCGGTGGAGCGACTTGCAACAGGTGATGGTCGCAGGTAGTGTTGTGTTCGACGATGGTGAGGGTAGTGGCGAAATCGTTGACGCTTCGAGAGGAGTATTGCTGTCCAGGCGCCCCACGATTGCCAACGGTTGATCTCGTCTCTGGAGAACCGCGATGCTGAACAAAATTTGGTTTGGGCTACTCTTTTTGGGCATCGTCTACGGGTTCGGCAAGGCGGCGTACAACAGTCTCATCGATGAGCCATTAGCTGCTCCCGCAGTTGCGGATCAGGCTGAAGGAGCTGAAGCACCGGAAGCAGACCAGCGAGATCGCCGCGATTTTCAAGAAATGGGGCGTGATCTCAATGCGGCTGCTCTCAATGCGGTTCAAACCTCTGTCGAGATTTGCATTAAGCTGATCGGCATCATGGCGTTGTGGTTAGGGCTACTCAACATTGCTAAGGATGCCGGCTTGGTCGACGCGTTGGCTCGGTTATTGTCGCCGTTGATGCGATGGCTGTTTCCTGATGTACCTGATGGTCATCCCGCGCAAGGTGCCATGTTGATGAATATCTCGGCCAATATGCTAGGGCTCGATAACGCTGCTACGCCGATGGGATTGAAAGCGATGCAGGAACTCCAGACGCTTAATTCTAGAAAGGACACGGCCACCAATGCGATGGCGACCTTTCTGGCGATCAATACCAGCAACGTTACCATCGTGCCAATTACGATTATCGCCTATCGAGTGGCCGCGGGTAGCGAAGACCCCGCGGGGCCCTTGGTCTGGATCTTTCTAACGACTTTGGTGACTACTATCGTCGCAGTTGTCGCCGTGCGACTGCTCTCGCGGCTGCCTGGTTACGCGATGCCTACGACTCCATCTAGTCAGGAGGAGGCATCGCCATGAACGCATTCTTAGAATGGCTTGTTCCGACCATGAACACGGTAAGCCAGTGGACCATTCCGTTGGTGATGTTGTTGATTATTGTGTGTGCGGCCTACAAAAAGGTGCCGATGTACGAATCGTTTATCACCGGTGCGAAAGAAGGCTTTAGTGTCGCGGTGATGATTATTCCCTATCTGGTCGCAATTTTGTTCGTGATCAAAGTGTTCATGGCCAGCGGAGCCTTTGAGGACATGAAGTTGCTGGCCATCTGGGTGATGCAGCAAGTGGGTTTGGCCGAGTACACTGAGTCGCTCGACCTTATGCCACTGGCTTTCACTCGTCCGCTGACGGGCGGAGGTGCTCGTGGAGTTTTAGTAGAATTATTTGATTCCCACGGCCCCGACAGTTTCTTGGGCAATACGGCAACGCTGATGATGGGTAGCACCGAGACGACTTTTTATATTATCACCGTTTACTTCGGCTCGATTCAGGTGAAGAAGATTCGTCATACGTTGCCCGCCTGTTTGATTGCCGATGCTGCGGGAATAATCACGGCGATTTTTCTCGGCTACTTGATTTACGGATAGTCACTTTCGGATAGTCATCGCATGAAGCCGATCTTTCCCCGAGCACTGCAATCAGGAGACACGATCGCACTTGTCGCACCGGCAAGCGTTCCCGACGAATCTCGCATCGATCGGGCCGTTGGTAGGCTCGAAGAACGCGGGTTTCGTGTGAAGCGGTTCGGCGACATCTACCGCCGGCGCGGTTATCTGGCCGGCGACGACGCCACGCGCGCCGCCGAGCTCATGGCCGCCTTTGCCGATCCCGAAGTCGCGGCCGTCTTCCCGGCGCGCGGCGGTACAGGAGTCACACGGCTGCTCGATTTGTTGGATTACGCCGTGATTCGCAAGCACCCGAAAATTCTCGCAGGGTTTAGCGACATCACCGCGCTGCATTTGGCGCTGCAGAGTCAAACCGGGTTGGTCACCTTCCATAGCCCCCATCCGATGGATGGACTCGGCAGACCCGATGGGTTTACCGACCTGTCGGCCCGAACTTTTTGGCGGACGTTGTTGGCCGAGAGCTATATAGGATTGGAGAAGAATTCCTGGGAGGTGCTCACCGAAGAGTCTGAACGCGACCAGCTCTCGACCCGTTGTCCCGGAGTGGCAGAAGGGCGCTTGGTGGGCGGCAATTTGACGCTGGTCGGTTCCGTGCTAGGGACCCCTTACGAAATCGATACCGCTGGCAATATCTTGTTGTTGGAAGACATCGGTGAGCAGCCGTATCGCGTCGATCGGCTGCTGTCACAGCTACGTTTGGCGGGCAAGCTCGATGTTTTGAACGGTGTCGTCCTGGGGCAATTTACCGACTGCGCAGACGAGCCCGACAGACCGAGCCTGACGCTCGACGAGGTGTTCGGAGATTATTTTTCTGATTTAGGAATCCCAGTCCTGGAAAATTTCCCGACCGGCCACACCGCGGACAACGCGACTTTACCGTTAGGAGTCACAGTCAAGTTAGACGCCGATGGCAAGCAACTAACAATCCTCGAAACCCCGGTTCGACTTGGTAAGTAACTCAATGTTAGTTCATTATTAACCACGGAGTCACGGAGGGCACTGAGGAAACGAACATTCGTATAAATCTTATGATCGATAGGATTGTTTTCTCGTTGGCACATTCTCTGTGTCCTCCGTGTCTCCGTGGTAAAAAACCCAATTAGTATTCAGTTTGATCAATTCAAGAGATATCGAGTAATCCATGACGATTCATTCTCAAGAGCCCGCCCGACTTGAGTTGGCCCAATTGCCCACGCCTGTGGTTGAGTTGAAACGGTTGGCCGCGCATGCTGGTGTACCACGGATTCTGCTCAAGCGCGACGACCTGACGGGTCTGGAAGTGAGCGGTAACAAAATTCGCAAGCTGGAGTACGTCGTCGCCGACGCGCTCGCCCAAGGAGCCGACACGCTGGTGACGCATGGGGGTTTTCAGTCGAATCATTGTCGCGCGACGGCCGCCGTCGGTGCGCGACTCGGGCTGCGAGTGCGCATGTTGCTGAGATCGGCGGATGACGATCCCGAGTGGGACGGCAACCTGTTTTTGGATCACCTATTCGGAGCCCAGTGCAGTTATCACGATCCAGACTTGTATCGTGACAAACTCGACAATCTGGTGGCGGAAGCCATGGAGCAGGAGCAGGCGGCGGGCCGAAAACCCTATTTCTTTCCCGTGGGGGCCAGTGTTCCGCATGGCAGCTGGGGATACGTCCGTTGTGTGGCCGAGCTGGCCAAGAGCTTGGGCAGCGATACGCCGGTCGATCTGTACTGCGCTACTTCCTCGGGAGGAACTCAGGTCGGCCTGATGCTAGGTCGGGCACTGCTGGGTTGCGACAATTGGCGAGTGCGCGGCGTGCCCGTGAGCGATAGCGTGGAGTATTTCCAAGGTTACCTGCGTCAGTTGGAACGTGATACCGTCGAGCAGTTTCAACTCGAAGTGTCGCCTGAGCAGACACCGATCGAACTAGTAGACGGTTTTATTGGCGAAGGCTATGCCATTCCATACCCCGACGCAGTAGAAACAATTCGGCGACTAGGCCAGCTGGAAGCGGTCGTGCTCGACCCCAGCTACACCTCCAAAGGAATGACCGGGATGCTGCACGACATTACCCGGCAAGAACCGGGGCGCGTGCCGGTCTATATACACACCGGCGGCTCGTTCGGGCTATTCGCGCGGCGAGACTTGATCGCTGGGAGACATGCCGCCGGCTCGGGATAATAGGATCTCCCCTAACATCTCACGGTTGCCATTCGCCGATGAAACCGTTCCTGTAAGAGTCTGTCAAGTTAGACAAGAAAGAGGCGGTCTCCTAAGACCCAACCATATCGGCAGTGGCCTTAGCCTCGCGTTCGAGCAACTCTGTTTTTCGACCTGCTCCCCAGCGATAGCCGCTCAGAGTGCCATCGTTACGCACAATGCGATGGCAGGGTATCGCTACAGCAAGCTCGTTTGCAGCACACGCTCCGGCAACTGCGCGTGCAGCGGTGGGTCTGCCGATCTGCTCAGCTATTTCGGCATAGGTTGCCGTCGCTCCAAGCGGAATACCTTGCAACGCCTCCCACACCTTGCGCTGAAAAACCGTGCCTTGAATATCTAGTGGTAGGTCGAGACTCTGGCTGGGAGATTCGACATAAGCCACCACTTGGCTAACACGATCCAAGAGCACCCGACCACCTTCCTTCAATTTTGCGTTCGCAAATCGAGCAGCCAATTCGTTCCTGAGATCATCGGCTTCGTCACCAAACTCAATCATACAAATGCCACGCTTTGTGGCTGCCACGGCAACCCAACCGAGACTGCACTCGACCACGGCGAACTCAATCGTCTGGCCGATGCCCCCTCTCTTATATTGCGTCGGAGTCATGCCCAAATCCTGTCCCACCGATTCGTAGCAGCGGCTGCTCGCCACATATCCTGCATCATACATGGCCTTCGTTACGTTCTGATTACCACGGAGGCCCTCACGAAATCGCTCTGCACGTCGGTTGGCTGCGTAAGCTTTGGGCGTCACGCCAACGGTTCTCTTGAACAGCCGGTGAAAGTAAGCAGGACTGAGGCCAACGGCCAGAGCTATTTCTCCCAAGGACGGTGTCTCTCTAGCATCGTCTATTAGGTTGCAGGCTTTGACCACGGCGTCGGGTATCCTGTTCCCAGAAAAAGATTCCGGTTGGCACTTCTTGCAGGCTCGGTACCCACTACTCTCGGCTTGATCACTCGTAAGGAAGAACTCGACATTGCTCCTCTTAGGAGGGCGCGAGGAGCAGCTTGGCAGGCAGTAAACGCCAGTTGTCTTAACAGCGTAAAAGAAAACGCCATTCGCTTGGCGGTCGCTACTGACGACGGCATCCCAACGGTCGTCATCCGATTTGAAAGAGTTTTCTAAAGTCATTGTTTCACCTGCGAATATCATATCTGATAATCCTCCTTCGAGTCACGAGCTTGGCGATTTCTAGCGGCCAAATTGAACGCAGCCACTTGGCTACGACGATTCTACGACGACATAGATCGGCCAAACATCCGATTCTTGCTCTGCAATTCGTATTGGGCGGGGAACTGCGGCACGCAGGAATAATGACCCTTATCGGTTCTCTGAGCAGACTGTTGCAAGACCCTAAAAGTGTTCGGCGGCAGGGCCCCAAAAACGGACGTTCTTTGGGACTTTCTAACTTGCGTCGGACGGTGAAGCTAACGCAGGTTCGGAAGTTCCGTTTCTAGCAGCGGTTTGGCACTTCACAGATAGAGTTGCTACTATCGCCCGAATTGTCGATTTCCCTTCAAGCGTAAAGCCAGAATCTTAATTGAAATGCAACCAAAGAAAACCGCCGACGTTGGTTCAGGAACCGCGACTAGGTTAGACACAAAGATTCCACGAGAATTATCAGCGAAAATTGCCAAGAACGCCACCTGTCCCAACTCATTGAACCCGCTTGCTCGGCCATCCTCATTGCCACTACCTGTGACAAAAGACAAGTGAATAATTGCGCGGAAATCAGTTCCCGGCCCACCATCGACATCAAGCAAATCGCCTTCGCGAGCAATAAGCGTTAGCATTCCGGACAAATCCTGAGCCCAGATGCCACGGTCATTGTTGCTACTCACGCCTGAGCCTGTCAGGAAGCTCGAAAATGCCACTTGGCCTGCGCCGTTAAGGATTGGATCGGAGATAGAACGAAAGCTGGCGCTGGTGCCAGGTGCTCCGTCACCTTCGCGTGCCACCAAAGAGAGCGAGCCGCCATCCTCAAACCAAATTCCTTCGCTATTGTTAATATTTACCCCTGGACCGGTAAGGCTGGCTTGAAATGCGGTTTGCCCGACACGGTTGATAACAGGGCTTCCAAGCCCAGCGAAGCTCACGCTGGTGCCAGGTGCGCCATCTCCTTTGCGAGTAACCAGAGAAAGCGAGCCACTCCCTTCGGACCAAATGCCCTCGTTATCGCTAGTCGTCACCCCTGAGGTACCTTTTAGCAGCCCTTGGAATGCTGTTTGGCCCGCGTTGTTGATGGCAGGTCCGGATAAAAATGAAAAGTTCGCACTGGTACCAGGCGCCCCGTCTCCGTTTCGAGCAACCAAATTGAGCGAGCCGCCACCTTCAGACCAAATCCCGTCTGTCGAGGGTGTGAGGCTTCCATGAAATGCTGCTTGACCGACGTCATTGAGGACGATGCTACCAAAATGTGAATAACTTGCAGTTGTACCAGGTGCTCCGTCACCTGCACGAGCAATCAAAGCGAGCGAGCCATTCCCCTCGGACCAGATACCTCGATCATTGCTAGGAGCTACTCCCGGACCGGTGAGGATTCCTTGAAAGGCAGTCTGACCAGCGTCGTTGAGAACTGGAGTACTAGGAACAAGTATAGAAGAAAGACTCACACTTGTGTCGGGTGCAATGTCACCGTTACGAGCAACTAGACTGAGCGAGCCCTCTCCTTCAGACCAGATACCAATGTCAGTCACTGCGCTTGCAAGAGTACCTCGGAACGCTGTTTGACCAGTGTCGTTGATAATCGGTTTAGTCACGAGTCCAAAATTAGAAAAGGTCGATGTCGTGCCAACAGCTCCTTCCCCCTTGCGCGCGACCAAGGTGAGCGTGCCGCTACCCTCAGACCAGATGCCGCGGTCATTGCTGCTGCTTATACCAGAACCAGTGAGGCCACCCTGGAACGCTGCCTGACCAGCGTCGTTGAGGACGGGGCTACTAAGGAAAGAGAATTCTGCAACGGTACCAGGAGCCGTATCCCCCGACAGCGTGACGGTTCGCAACGTGTCTCCCTTTGCAGAAGAGACGAAATACGTTAGTAAAACCAGGAGACAAATATGTACGTGACGCTCAACCTTCATTAGTATCCTTCCGGAACTATCTGTTTTTGAATTGGTTGGAATCAACTTAGGCTTGCATTGTAGCCCAGGTAGACAGAATGGCCAAATTTCGTTGTCTAGCACATTGGATTCTTACTCTTCCTTGCTATCGCCCTCAATTGCAAGTCATGCGTCTCTACCACCCCATGCAGGGTTTCAAGAACCTAGTCTGGTTTCGAGCCCTTGATGCCAGACTTTCTCCTGGTATCCGAGAACTTAGTTACCCTTGAACCCTTCTTGGTGCACCGAACAGTCACCGGCAGTGGCAACTGGAACAAAAAAACCTTTGTTGTTTGTTTTGGCCGAGGTCTAAACAACCGATTGCCTAAACGGAACATTGTTCTTTCGTGTCGGTGATTTTCAATCTCTGAGTCCAAGCAAGTGGCAGTTGGGCGCGTCGTTGATCACCGCCGGTTGTGAAATCTGTGTCCGCTCGATCGTGACTCCAGTGTCTGTTGTCAAATTGAGTCAGGTGGCTCCTCGCCTCCACCTATCCCGCTTCGGTTGAGCACACCGAAGGCATTTAGGGACCTGGGCTTCGGCGCGTCGGTGCCCCCTCCTCATGTTCGAACGGTAAGTTGCCAAGCTGCGTCGGAGTACCAGGCCGAGCGCACTTTAGGGGTTTGGCTTCCTGCGTCGGAGTGAAACGTGAATGGCACTTAGTTTTTGCTAACTCCTTTCAACATATCGAGTTTAGCCTCGTGTCTTGGTTTGTTGAGGAAGTCGTAGAGTTTGAAACGGCGTTTCCTTTTGCGAGGTTCGAATCGTCCGGGTCGATTGCCAACTCGATGGCTCGCGATGCATGCGAGCAAGTGGTCGTAGAGATGCTCACGGAATTCTGAGTCGCGACCACCACGCAGTTCGATGACCGGCTGAAAGGCTTCCAGAGTCTGGATGGCTCCTTTGAAGCTGATTGTGCGGGGCTGGATCTCCTGCTGCTTGGCCGCCTGAGCCATTATCGTGCGGATAAGATTGTATGCCAGGACGTGTGTCCACACCTCTTTGCGAACCAATTCTGGTGTCTTGCACCGCAAGTCATGCATCTGCATCGTCGACTTGATCGAACGTAGATCAAGTTCGTTGTTCCATCGCTGCAGATACAAGAAGGCAAGGTCCTCTTTACTTGTTTGCCGGGGGTCCAACAGAGTGGTGACGACAATAATATTCTTGGATCGAAATCCAGGTCGCTTGGTGCGAATGAGAGTCTCTCGAACTGTGACGAAGTCGGGTAGCGAGTGGTACGTCTTCCAATCCACCGATCGGATCGAAGAGGGCTTACGCCATTGGACAACGTGATCGTATTTTCCCAAGCGTTTTCCTTTGCGGAAGTCAGCTTTGCGGTTGGCTTTGTTGAGCCGACTGACAAGTTCCAAGCCGCGTTGCTGAATCATCACAATGTTTGCCCAATTCGCCATCAGGCGATCGCCTAGTAGAATGCTGCCGGGGAGGAGAATATCCCACATTTTGCGGAGTAAGCTAACTTCACCCTGTCCCTTGCCGGCATAGCGGCAGAATCCCAGACTGACAATCGCTCCACACGAGAGAGACGTGATCGCTCCGATTCTTGCAATGGGAGAACCCATACCGGGTCGCTGGGTAGGAATCTGAGGATAGGCTGCTTGGTTCTCGGGGGTGTCGGGCATGGTGACGGTCGAACCATCGAACAGATAAACGCGACGACCTTTCCATAGCCACTTCACATCGACTTGGCAGTCCAGGAGCCGCCCCACGTGACAAGTGACCGCAGCAAAGAACTTTTCAGGCAATCGTACTCTGGCTTGGCAGTAAGCTCCGGTGTCAGCAGAGCATTGCGTTTGACCGTGACCAACTCGGTGAGCAATCAATCTGGCCACAGCCGCTCGACACGAATGATCTTGGCTGAGGACTTGGCTTAAGAACACCCACAGCGTGACCAACGGTGAGTAAATTCGTTCCTTCCAAACAACATTCGCCGCTGTCAGTGCTTGCGAAATACTGTCGGCTGACAGAACATCGGAGAAAGGCAAGTCACTGTTTTGAAGAAACTGACGCTGCAGAAATCGGACTTGATGACGAAATCGTCCTGGATTAGAACGTCGCATCGTTGGGCCTCCTTGCCATGGATGGGTGTGACAAAAACCATCTAAGCAAGCGAGGCCTTTTTCGACTACGTCATTTCGACAGAGTGATGAACGGCGGTTCTGATAGCTGTGCTTAACGATTGGCTACCAAGACCTTACGAATAACTACGTGCCATTCG